>Ga0209348_1000060_pt1 | contig 67161 bp, 49 predicted proteins | sample ETNvirenome_2_30_FD_184065 | JGI IMG/M metagenome (GOLD analysis project Ga0209348, IMG submission 184065) | Marine viral communities from the Pacific Ocean - ETNP_2_30 (SPAdes) (version 2) | ecosystem: Environmental > Aquatic > Marine > Oceanic | place: Pacific Ocean | collected 2013-06-22 | reverse complement strand
AAACGAACTCAAGTTCGCAATGAGGGCGAAGTCAATCGGGGTCGACAGGAAAGTCGTATTACTGGATGAGGCAGATGGTCTGACTCCCAGTGCGCAAGATGCCATGAGACAAATCATAGAGAAGTACAGTGGCAACGCAATGTTGATTCTGACTTGTAACGACTTGGAGAAGATTAGGCCTGCAATCAAATCACGATGCAAGGTCTACGCTTTCAAGCCAGTCTCCCCGGACGCCGGGGCTGAGAGGCTCGCATCCATACTAGATAGGGAGTGGCATGCTCGTTGGTTCGAACTGTCCTCCATGCTATCAAGACTAGTCGAACTGATGAACGGAGACATGAGAGCGTGTGTGATGTTCCTCGATGGTATGAATCTACACGACTTGCAAGACAGGCTCGACTTACTGGACTCGATGACATCGCAGGACAATGCTGAACTTGCTTTGAAGAACGAATGGCACGAACTACGCCATAACCTTCATGCGCTTCTTGACGCTGGCACACCTCTACCGCACATCTTAAGCGGGTTCTACAGAAACATACGCAGACATTTCAAAGACAGTGATGATGCAGTCCTGTGGACCGTGATGGCTGTGTATGGTGACGTGCTTACCCATAAGCACACATGGAGCGGAGATGACTATTCCTACCTAGATTATATGGTGGCAAAAATGAAAACGGAAAGTGACAAGAATGAGTGAAGTAAAAGCGAATGACATAGAACAAGCAGCGTCCACTGTAAAAGGTGGACTCGTAGGTATTGAGGTACAGATTGCCAACCTGAATATCACGATGAAAGACCTAACGGCAGTCATCAAGAGAATACTTGAGGAGGAAGGAATATGAGTGAAGAAAATAATCCATTTAAAAAAGAGAGAAAGATAGACGAGTGGCCTGCTGAGGTCGTTGAGAGACTCAGTATGCAGGCTGAGAGAACGGGTGAGTCACTAGAGAGAGTGCAAGAGGCCTTCATCAAGCATCTGATGGATGAGCACTCCTGTGATGACTGGTCTGCTGAGAGCGAGGACCTACTCATTGACTGGGCAGAGTCGTTCATCATCATGGACAGGAGAAGCAGTGTCAGTGGTGGTGGTGCAGATACCACAACGTTCGTTGGAACGTTCGTTGGCGTGGACCCGAGGTCCACTGATAGGAGAGCCAACATAGCACGCTACAGGGCACAGATGTGGACTGAGAACAGCAATGAGGCACTAGGTAGTGGACAGGTTGGTCATTACATGAAGGAAGGCGACACTTGGGTCATCAACACAGTCAATGGTGTTGTAGAGACCAATGAGTCAGTTGAGAACATCCCATCGATGGGGTTCAAGGCTGGCAACGATTACATCTGTCTCCTAAGCAAAGCAGGTAGGCCCTACCCACATACAAGCGTCGGGAGGCATTACTACTTCTTGGGCAACGAGATAAATGAGTTCACGAATGACATATTGTTGTGGCGAGTGGACTGCACTGATGACAACAAGGACCATGAAGTCCGTATCGGTGTGCCATGTAAGATACAAGTCAGGATGCCCACAACAACAGACGAGAGGTTCAAGGACATACTGAACACTAACATGAACTTCTGGAATAACGTTGAGTACACGAATGAATTCGTTGAAGACGATGTCAAGAAATTCTTGAATCCATTCACACTGTGGACGAGGGAAGACTTTGTGGGTGAGATGTTTGTAGAGTTAGATGCTCTACCAGAGGCATATACAGCAAATGTCAGAACGTTCGAAGGCTCTGATGGTAGACAAGGTAAGATTGGTCCTATAGTGATAACTAAGGGAGTCGTTAACAGAATGCAACCTGAAGGACGAGAGAGTGAATACGATGAGACTGGTATGTCTTACTCCCTTTCACTGACATCATCCAGACTACAGAATATGAATGGAACTGGTATTGGAAGTGATGTAACCTGTTGGATATCAGGTGCGTGCAACAACCTTACTCACCCATTCACATTTGAAGAGGACAATGGAGAGAGATGGCCATACGCAGAGAGGAGCCCTGTGCTCGTGTGCGGCAGATTGGCCATGTCATCCAGAGACGGAGAGATGATTCCAAACATCAAGGCAATGGGAGTGTATGCAAGCGCGCGCCGTTCCAGAAGGGGACAGCGTGGTGGCAACACTGGCTCAGAGCAATTTATGTGAGGTGAAAGAATGGTAGATAAGAAGACAAAGAAACAATTGGAAGAAGAACTAACAGAGACCGTAAGAAAAAACGAAGCATTGAGCAAAGCCTACGATGACCTTCTTGAGCAAGCGAAAGCAGTTCAGGCCCAGTCTAACAACAGGCTAGTGTCCATAAGACTCTTGGAGAACTTTGCAAACACAGTCATCAATGCCTCGTCCCAGTTACAGAGGGACATGAACGAACTGAACCTAGTGCAACAACCAGCACAGGACGGGGAGCCGCAAGGAAGGGAGACATGATGGCAGGCTTTGGTAAAGCCAAAGAGATACAAGTGAAGGAGGAGGAGGCTGAGGAGTTGGCTTCCACTCCTGTCACCAAGAGAACAGACTCTGGCGCATTCGCTGCGCTGAAGGCAGAGTTCGAGGAACTACAGAACCAAGGCGGTCCCAAGACTCACATCTTCATGGGCATCATAGGGCATGAGAACACAGGCAAGTCAGGCATAGTGCTTGACTTCTTCCAGAAGTACTGCGATGAGACTGAGGAGGCCAAGTATCTTGCGGTGCTTGACTTCGACGGCGGCGCTGCCGCTACCAAGTCGGCATTCTACCCTGACAACAAACACATCAGGTGCTGGGACCCTTGGGTCATGCAGACTGGCGATAGGACTGCGTATGATTACCCTGCGACACACGACAGGGTCATGTCAATCCTGCAATACACCTTGAGTGAGCACGACCAGTACTGGGGTGTTCTCGTCACTGGTGTTGACCTATGGGATAGTGTAGCGACCAATTGCATGCGTATCGCTGACCTTGGTCTAGCCAAGGATGGTATCGACGCCGCTGACAACAGAGGCGCTGGCACAGGCAGAAGAGTCGAGTACCAGTGGGACTGGAGTATAAGAACCACACGTTTCCATCAGATGACTGCGTTATGCAGGGGTCTGGTCAAGAGGGGCGTGAGAGTGTTCTGGGAGACTCATCTCAAGATGACCAACTACAGCAGCAACAACGAGCAGAATGCGCAGTGGCGACCTGCTTGGGAGAAGGCAAGCAACAACTATCTGTATCAAATCATAAAGTGCGATAGAACGGATACCTACGACGATGATGGTAACGTGACCCTTTCTGAGTTCACAGCCACGTTTGAGAAGAGCAAGACTGACGCTGCCCTACAGGGGCAGAAGAACGTCATACTGAGAACAGAGCAGGGTAAGAAGCCAACATGGTTCGGCCTGCCTGAACTACAGGGTCTCTAGGTGATTCAAGTGGACAACTACCCACCGGGTATGACAGCAGCCGACCATGCCTATCTCGATGGACACATCGATTGTGACCATGATGAGGGATATACCATCGTTAGTCTAGAGGAGATAGTCGAGGATGGGAAAGACCCACACGTAACCTTCAAGGTAACTTGCGACATATGTGGCGAGTCTGGATATGTAACGTATGACCTAGTCGTGGACAAAAACGGCGATGTGGAAGAAACACTGGAGTGGTGATAATGCCTACGTTAGTTCTAGATAAGGATGAGTTGCTGAGTCACATAGGCCAGTTCCCTCAGAACATCAATGACCTCAGGTTGGACCTGAGTGAAGATACACAAGTCATGACTTACGCTGTGGGCTATCAGACTCACTATCTCAGGGTGAAGAAGACCCTGTCATCTGGAATAGAGAAGGCAGGCTCAATCATCATCTCCAATTTGGACAAGTTAGTGGCATTCGTCAAGAAGTGCAAGGGACAGGTGAAACTGAAGCAGATGTCAAACGGAAAGACACTTTACGTCTCATGTGGGAATCTGAAGATGAACTTGCCCATAACCGACTGCAAGAGTACGCAGATGCTACCTAACTTCAACAAACTTATCAAGAATGCGGAGTCCGATAACTGGCGCTCATTTGGCGTGGACAACTACGACGTGCATGGCGTGACGAATCTCAAGGACTTCAACAGCATCTCTTCGTTAAAGAGATTGATAGCGAACAACTCCGACTTCAAGATTACAGCCAATGCAGACGCAGGTGAGATATCAGTGGCAGTCGGTAAGGAACATGACGTCAAGATATTCGCTACAAGCGCGCTTGATGATAGTGAAGGCCCTGTTCATTCTGTTTACTCAAACTTCGGCCCGTGGTTGATGCCCTGCTTAGGTTTGGTATCTCCTTCACCAGCGAGGGTGCATTTCGGTCAGGCGACCGGATTGGTTGTCGAGCAGGAGGGTAGTAATGAAGAGAGACTACTAATCATCATTGACCAACAGGAGTGATTTGATGATTATAGACTACTTCTACCCAGACGGTTGGGATGGTTTCAGCAAACCACACCTGTACGTCAGAACAAGAAACATGAAAGATGGCCTAACCATACAGACGTTAGACCCTAAGCACCCAGATTACATCGCCCCGCATTGCTGGGTGCCTGATTACACACCTGAGAGAAAACTCGCTAGAATATCAGCGAGATATCCCGGTGCTCGGTTTCATAGGGACATCAAGGCCGTAGGCAATGACGGAAACACCCTGTTCAAGTTAGAAGTAAGCAACCCATCACATCTATGGGAAATCAAAGATGAGTTGAGAACATACGAAGCCGACATATCATACCCAGACCAGTGGTTGAAACATAGGTACCCAGACAGCAGGGACTACCCGCTCCTAGAGCCGAGGATATGGTACTTCGACATGGAGTGGCAACCCAATGAACCATTCGAGGGTGCTACCACCATGATAGCGATAGACGACACACATGCAGAGCACCCCGTGGTATTCGCTTGGAATCTTGAGGTTGAGGGCGACAGTATGGACTTCATCGATAAAGAAGGCGGCTACTTGCTATATATGCACACAAATGAGGATGACATGCATGAGGCATTCCTACAACATCTGGAGAAGTGTGACCCCGACATGCTCATCGCTCACGCAATCATGTGGGCCGACTTGCCCCAACTGGTCAAGAGGCTGGGTGCCAAGGCTGACAGGTTGAGTCCCATAGGAGAGGTCATTCGACCTAGAAAAGATGGATACAAGGAAACAGCACAGCCCATTCTAGGTAGGTTGTGCTTTGACACTGCCGCTAGATGGGGGACAGGAACGGGGCTTGAGTCTCTGTGGCAGAAGAGTGGCAATGGTCAGTTCAAGAGTCGTAAACTTGCTGACATTGCCACAGACCTCAAACTATCAGATGAGTTTGGGGCGCAAGGGGAGAAGATGGATGCGGATGTCCGTACATGGTGGGTCGAGAACTTCGATGAGTTTGTCGATTACTGTGTGCGTGACACCACTCTCCTCAGAAGATGCACAGAGAAGGTAAATGCAATTCCCTTCTTCACTACCATGCAGAAATTCTGCGGTGTGCGATTCCAATCGACGCACAACGTGTCCAATTACATTCGAGGGCTCATAGGTCGGAGAACCGGCTTGAAGGGCCTATCATTATTCAATAGAAAGAGGGAGGAAATGACAGCAGCACATGTGCCTGAGCCAAAGGCCGGTAGATGGGCGGGTGTCGCCTGTATTGACTTTGCTGCCATGTATCCGCAAATCATAGTGGATGCCAACCTTTGCCTAACTACCAAGGAGAATAAAAGCGGTAATGGCATTAGAACGGTGGAAAACGGAACACATTGGAATCAGGAGAAGACGGGTGTCCTACCGTCGCTCATAAGTGAGATGATGGACCTCAGAAGGAAGTACAAGCGCAAGATGAATGAGGCCGAGGATGAGGATACTAAGTTCAAGTACAACATGCTACAACTCGCTGTGAAAGTTAACAGCAACGCCTGCTATGGATACGTCTCACAGAAGGCTGTAGGTGGTGGGTGGATAGACCCAGACATCGGTGCCACAATCACATACTATGGTAGGAAATGCATCAATATGCTCCTGTCTGAGAGCGAGGTGCTTGGCTACAAGGCTCTTGCAGGTCATACCGACTCTGGATACATACAGTGCCCGTTTGATGAGGTTGATGACCTTGTGGACAAACTAAACGACAAGATTCAATCTACCCTAAATCTACCGGGGATGAACATAGAGTTCGAGGCTTACTTTGACTACTGGACCACGGCTGATGTAAAGAACAGGAACTTTGGTATCATCACTTGGCCAGAGAGTAAGAAGGGGACCATGAAGGTCACAGGGTTCGCATATAAGGCCTCTAGCGTATCACCGCTCACGAAGGAGGTTTCTGAGATTCTATTTAGGCAAGTAGGCACTGGGGCAGAGGAGAAGGAGGTGACTGATGCAATCAGAGACATCTCCACATCCGTGCTCAGTGGTGAGTGGGGCATCGAGAGCCTTGCCCCATATGGTAGGATTGGTAAGGAGACCTACAAGAACACACCACCACTATCAGTCAGAGCAGCCAGATACTACAATGAGCACATGGACCCAATAGACCCGGTAAGGGTCGGGGACAGTATCAGGTGGTTGTATGTGTCCGAGGCACCAGAGAACCTACCTTACACAGAGGTGGCAGCGTTCAGAAACCCGATTGAGTTAGAGGGCTTCTCCGTTGACTACGGTTTGATTGTTGACAAATTCATCAAGGCTAAGATAAAGAGAGTGTACGACACGTTGGGTTGGAAGTCTCTGGACAAAGCCTGTGGGGCAAAGATGCCAAAGAGTCACTGGTGATATTATGAGTAGGATAGAGGATGAAGTGTGTAAGAGAATACAGCAAAGAGCAGAAGTCGGTAAGAGGAAGTACGGTGTCACAATGGAAACCGCTCCCTTATCACAACTAGAGTGGTTGATTCATGCCCAAGAGGAAGCGATGGACCTTGCGGTCTATCTGCAAAAATTAATCGAGGCTGAACAGGATAGGTTGGAGATGAAGAATATTAGGAAAGACTATCTCAGAGCGAAGTTGAAGGAAATGGAGGAAGATGAATGATATCAAAATGCAATTGCGGCTGGCAAGGACTTACTACTACACATATGGTGAATGGAACTCCTATGTGTCCTAATTGTCAAAGACCTTTCTCACAATTCAGATGCGAGGGGTGTGGCGAATGAAGTTCAATCCTAACGAGACTGCCTTCTTTGAGAACAAGGAGTACCACGACGAGGAACTGCTGAAGTCTTATGAAAACAGCACTTACGCTTGGACTCCTGACATGGATAAAATACTCAGAGTGAGTAAGTCATCATTGGGCACACACGGCTTCTGTCAATATCAATACAAGTTGCAGTACATACACAAAATGCCGGTTGAAGAAAATTACACGATGGTCCGGGGCACGAACGTGCACGCGATAGTAGAATACTTCTGGGACCATGTCGATGAAGTGATGCCTGAGGTTCTAAGCCACATAGAAAAAGACAATCAATACGCCGCCATGGAACTACTCAGGAGTGTGGTGCCAAAACCTCCTGAGCCTTATGCATACGGGGAGGAGGCAGTGATTGAGCGATGGTTGGAGTGGCAATTCAAGAGACTGCTTCTACTTGATGAAGGTAAGGACTGGAGACCAGTAGGCAATGAGGTATCATTCCATGCCCGTAGAGAGGTGGAGGTCGATGGCGTCAGTGTGCCTATACACATGAGGGGCTTCATCGATACCATCTTCTCGGACGGCGAGGGCGGGTTTGTCCTCATGGAGTTGAAGACTGGTAAATGGAATCTTAAGAAGGCTAAGAGCATGAGGGAGGAGATGCAGTTCTACAGACTCGCCCTTGAGGAGGGTCAGTTCGCAAAGTTCCTCCCAGTGACGCACTGGGCATGGGAGTTCCCAAACGGTCAGGACAACGGAGGGGTGAAGGCGGAATGGGAAATAGAGGAAATCGGTACAAGGAAGACCAGATACGCACCGAAGACTGTTGATAACAAACTGAAGAAACTGGTCAAATCACATATAGAAGATTCATTTCCACCAGAACCACACGCGAGGAAGTGTGAGTGGTGCGATTACATGGACATGTGTCCTGCGTGGAATGATATCACTGTGGAGGTGTAAGTATGAAAGAGAAAATGAAAGAAGTTAAACAACTGTTGGAAGAATATGTATTGAGCGCTGTGGATGAACGGATTCAGATTAATCTGTTTAAGGGTATGTTGGGTAGTAAAACACCATATGAGACGAGCCTAACCACCCAAATGACTTTGGATGACTACAATGATGAGGATAAAGGCATACCGTCCTACCTTGTCTTTGACGTCTTTGTTAATCCAAGGTTCCTGAACGACTGGTCAGTCGACAAAATGGCTCTAGAACTACGTCAAGACTTTGTTAAGAAGAATATTCAGGAATGAGGGCTCATGGCTTTCATAGACTTGGATTTTCCAAGAGAAGTTCTAGAGATAGGCGATAACGGTAGAAACGGTGGCAGGTACATCGTTCGCAGTTGGGACGACTTGGAAAGATATTGGAGAGGTAAGAACGGTAGAGGCAATGCCTATTTCACTGCCTACGGTTACAGAAGAACCGCTCCGCCCAAGCATCACAGAGTAGAATATAACAGCGCAATTGTCAGACACTTCGTAATGGACTTTGATTGCAAAGACTTCAAGAACAGGGGACAGAAAGTCGATTTCTCTTTCATGCAAGAACAAGTCAGAAGATTACACAGACATTTCCTTGATAATGACTTCAGACACTATGTCTGGTTCAGTGGCGGTGGTTACCACATTTACGTACCGTTATCTGAAGTATTCACACCAACTGATGGATTAGAGGTAACCAGAATTAAACAAGCCGGTAGGAATCTAATAAGTAACTGGGACAAGAAACTTAGCCTATCCTGTAATGACCCCACTGTTGCCTTTGACCTAGCAGGTATGATACGCTTACCTAACTCTTACAACACAAGGAGGGGTTGTTGGAGTATACCACTAACCAGTGATGAGATACTTTCACTATCACATGACGAGTTGCTTGATGTCGCTCAAGAGCCGAGAGAGGGCTACATACAGATAGGCAGTAAAGACATCAACATGGTGTTACCAGAAAAAAGGCCGTCCGTATTCAAGAGGTCAACGGAGGTCAAGAATCTACCAACTATATCCCTGAACAATATCAAAGTCCTTCCATGCCTAGCACAAGCGGCACTCGGCGAGGGCAATCCGATTCACAGAGCAAGATTCCATTTAGCAACATATCTGGCAGATAGGATGAGGTGGTTCTTCCCCCCAGAGAGCGTAACGTTAGAGAAAAAGCAAGAGCACGTTTTACAGATAGTAGATATTCTTAGCCAACAAGGATGGGTTGATTGGAACGAAGATATCACCACAACTCAAGTAAGCAGTATAGTAATGGGTAGCAACGGCCATAGTGGATATAAACATGCTAATTGTCTGACACTCATGCAAGAGGGACTGTGCGTGGGTAAGTGCGAGTTCTATGACGGCACTGCTGAGGTGGTCTCCTGAATAAATGCACAGACTGTGGTAGAAAACTTACATCAAGAAATAACAATAAGAAAAGGAGTAATTTCACACAACTATGTCATGTATGTATAAAAGAGGTAAAACATGAAAATAGATGCATGTACATTAAGAAAGACGGAAACAGGTGTAAGTTCAGGAAGTCACACAAATCAGAAGAATACTGCGGAATGCATTGGAGGATGACAAATGGCTGATTTAACCATAGATACGAATGAAAGAGGCCCCCTTCATGACTCTGTCATAAGAAAGGCCGAGTCAGTAGGATTGAGTGTGCAGAAAAAAACACTGGTTGTTGGTGATTATCTCTTAGGCAACGCCTGCGTTGAGGCAAAGTCAATCAGTGATTTATTTCAATCAAGTCACAGCGGTCATCTATGGAGGCAATTAGACAATATGGATGCAAACTATGAGAGATTCTTCCTCCTGATACACGGTGGTATAGACAAGTACATTGCCATGAGTAAAAACAACGGTAAGAAACTCACATACACTAGAGTGCAGAATGAACTCATAGGGACAATAGCACGCATCATGAGTGACTTCGATTGTCAAGTGTTTTTCACACCCAATCTAAGCGAGGCAGCGCTCTTCATAGTGAAACTACACAACAAGTTGCACAAACCCGCATCAGCACATGGCGCCAAGGCAATAAGAAGAGTCAGCACTAACGACGTAAGGAAGGACATGTTGTTGACAATCCCCGGCATTGGGGGGCAAATGGCGAGTAAACTTCTCTCCGAGTGTGGTTCAATAGAGGAGATGTGCTTCCCCGAATCCCTCAAGATGGTCAAGGGTCTGGGTGAGAAGGGTAGAAAGAAAGTCATCGAGGTTCTGACTAGCGAAACCCCTGTTCACGTCGAGGCAAACAAGTTTAAACGTATAGATTAAACATTAGAAAAATAGGAATTATAATATACTGACCAGATTTCGGGTCAGTTATGAAGAGAGCGGAACAATACGAGATAGTCAACAAGCATCCCATATTCAAGGGATATCTGGAACACTTTGGTAAAACATCGATAGACAATGACATACCCGGTATGCTGTCCTTCTTCTTCATTCAGGGTCAATTAGCAGTGCCTTACATCAGAATACCTTGGGGCACATCCCACTTGGACCCGAGAGTCCACGCTTTCTGGATTCAGTCTAGTAGGACAGGAAAGTCAATCGCTTGGGAATTTATAGGTGACATCCTGAAGGACATTGGCATCCCAACTGACTTGTACACCACAGGGACCGATGCTGGTCTGATAGGTGGCTTTGAGGAGATAAAAGACGGAGACGGCAATGTAGAGACCATCGAAAAAGAGGGATTCCTAAACGGACGGAAAGCGCTGAACTTCGACGAGGGTTCAATCATACTCAATCCTAACAAGCACAGTCAGGAGACAGTGTTGTACCTACAATCAGCCTGCAATCCTGTGGGTAGCAACAACAACATACTCGTTAAGCATACCAAAGCAGGTAGGATAGAGACTGAATCACTGGTGTCACTGTGGATTACGACATACCCACCTTCTGGTGTGAAGGAATACGTTCTGACAAAGGGTATCTTCCAGAGAGTTCTGCTGTACTGGTCAAATTGGAGCATGGACAGAAGAATGAACGTCAGTATGAGAAGAGCCGACGCGGCCTTCAAGAAGACCCCAAAGATGGCTGTGAGTTATGAAGACATTACAACATACTTCCAAAATTTGGAGAAGAGAATGAGGGAGAAGGTGCTAGAAGTAAATGAAACTAGATTCATTGAATGGGACAGCATGCCAAGGGAGGAGCAAGAAGAGTTGCTTCAATCATCTATGACTGACATTCTCAGCGCTGATGATTCATTCTATCCAGCGATGTATACGGCGATAGAGGACTACTATGACTTACTGACTGGTTTAGGACCGGGGATTGGTGATGTCGTTGCATCTTTCATCCCCGCGATGGAGAACTACACAGTGATTCTATCAACTCACATAGCGTTGATGGAAGAGACTTGGGTCGTTAATGACGAGCATGTGGATATGGCCAAGGAAATTCTGTATGATTTGTTCAACAACCTCATAGAGTGGTTGGAGGGAGAAGTAGAGATAGGTGCCAAGGTAGCAGAGAAGGCTAATCAGAAGGCTAGGTGGCTTAGTGCTCACGACACAAGCAACCCCTTCGACCTTGGTGGTAGAGGTGACAATTGGAGAAAGCGCTCTGATGTGATGGCTGCGTACATGAATCAGAATCAAGTGACAAGAGGCACAGCCTACAACCACTTCAACAAGTGGGCTACTAAGATGTTTGACACTGGTAAGGATGGCAAGATTGTATTCCTAAGATTGAGAGATGACGCATGATGGAATTTCCCGAGAGTGAAGAGGAGGAAGAGTCCGACATATTCAGTGTCTGTTCCGTATGTGGTACGGATACTGATTTTGAAGGAAGAGGTGGAATCGCTGGTTATTGGGGTATTATGCCGGTGGCCTTTTGCGAGTGGTGCCTCTCGTCGATGATGGACATGGCGTCGCAATTGCTAGGAGTTGAGGAAGAATGACTGACATAATGGCACTGGATATAGAGACTAGCAATTATTCGTGGGAGATTGGTGGATGGGAGAACAAGGCTCTCTTTGACCCTACAGTGGTTGCTACTTGGGATGGTGATAACGCAACTGTATTCTCCAAGCAGGAGATAGACATAGACGGTTTAGAGGTTCTCCCATTACATCCTAGAATCTTAGGTGACCATATCACTGACTTCGTGGAGAAGGGCGGTAAGATACTGGGTCACAATATCCTAGGTTTTGATTTCCCTGTCTTGAGAGATTCCCTCGATTGCTGGGCTGTAGGGGATGTCATGCAGAAGACTGAGACTGTCTTTGACACGAAGACCATGTTTCAAAAGGCAGCATTACCATATGGTTTACTGGAGATGTCATTGAACACTCTATCCAAACACAATCTCAATCAAAGCAAGTTAATGGACAGCCTAGAGGCACCAGAGGCTTGGGCGCAAGGTAGGTTCGAAGACGTAATCAAATATTGCGTAAGCGATGCGCAACTAACGTATGACCTATTCATGGTCGGTAGAAACGAGGGTATAATCAAATCACGCTCCCTAGAGACCGGGGAGATAATAGAAGTGGAAGTGGAGTGGTAATATGACAGATAATGAAAACGAAAATGCATTGAGAACGAACATAAACGCAGTGAAGACGATAGTTCACACTGTGAAGAGCACTCTTGGCCCCAATGGTAGGGACAAGATGATGGTAGACGCTGGTGGGAACGCTATTGTAACCAATGATGGCGCCACCATATTGAGGGAACTAGATGTGGCTCATCCGGGTGCCAAGATGATAATCGAGTGCGCGCACACACAGGAGAGCCTGTGCTATGACGGCACGACATCTACAGTGGTGCTAGCAGGACAGTTGCTCACAAACAGCGAGAGCCTACTGAATCGTGGGTTACACCCTAATTTAGTGTGCAAGGGATACAACGAAGCCGCTCACATGGCAACAGAGTATCTCAAAGAAACACTGTCTAGGGATGCCTCGGATGAAACCTTGACGGCTGTAGCGAAGACAGCGATTACGGGTAAGACATTAGACTCAGCGACAGAAACCGTGTCACGACTATGTGTGGAAGCAGTGAAGAAAGCAGGAGATGCAGAAAAAGTAAGAGTCCTCAGTCTACCGGGTGGCTCGCTCAGAGACTCGTATTTATTCAACGGCGCCATAGTCAATAAGGACTATGCCATAGAGCATGAGGTAGAGATGGAGTGTGACATGTTGTTGGTCAACATGGGACTAGAGCCAGAGAAGACGGAACAGAATGTTCAGGTTCAGTTGGACATGAAAGGATACAGTGCGTTCAAGTCCTCTGATAGGGAGAACATGTTAGAGCAGGCCAAGAATCTCACTAAGCATTTACCAAAGGGTGGTGTGGTGTTTGTCAGAGATGGCGCATCCGACCACGTGTGTGCTTACCTGAAGAAGCATAATATCGCTGCGGTTAGGAGACTACCAGAAAGCACGATGAAGGCTCTGTCCTCAACATTAGGACTACCGATAGCGCAAATGCCCTCAGATGTAGAGTGTGCCGCCAAAGGCAAGATACACAAGCAGAGGCATTATGATGTTGATTACATATTCGTAGAGGGCATGGTTGACTCTGACCAGTCCACACTCGTACTTCGTGGCGCGACAACAACCACTTTGGATGAGATTGAGAGAGGTTTTGATGATGCGTTGGGTGTTGTGTCCTTAGTAATGAATGGGGACGGTGTTGTCGCTGGTGGTGGTAGTACCTATGCGTCAATGGCTTCGTACCTACGCTCTCAAGCAGCGACTGTGGAGGGAAGAGCGCAGATGGCGATAGAGGCGTTTGCTGAGGCTCTGGAGATTATTCCTGCTACGATAGCGGAGAATGGTGGGCAAGACCCGTTGGACTGCATACTGAGTCTAAGACACGCAATTCAGGATGGCTCATTAGACATGGGTCCTGACTTGGAGAACGAAGGTATAGCATCGATGAATAAGTTAGGCGTTGTAGAGCCATGCTCACTCGTGAGACAGGCCATATTGAGTGCCACAGAGGTGACTACAGCGATTCTAAAGATTGACGACGTCATAGCCAAGAGAGGAGCATGATGGGCAGATTGATGAAACGACTTGAGGTGAAATGTAGAAATTGCAATCACACTCACGTGCCCCATAGATTGACTGCTAAGTACCATAAAAATGAGGATAGGAAAAGCAGAATACAACTCTGGCAGTGTAAGGAGTGTGGCCATTTTTGGCAAGACTCAGTGTTCAAACGAAACAAATCATGGTAATGTTAAATAACTACTTGATGTGCTTTCTACACCGTGGTATTGTTTCGTTGGCTGGCTCGTAAATTAATGTCAATAATGGGCTACGTCTATGTATGGCTAGACAGACGTGTAGAATATACTGAGGAAGAAGTGAGCAACGTACTGGGTCTACCCATAGACGAGGACTTGAGAACCAGTTCTAGATATGAGTTGTGCCGTCTAATAGAGGCCGAATTCAAAGTTCCCAAAGACTCGTTCTGGACTCTTCACAGCACTCAGAAGATAAGATTCGCTGCGCAGCAGATGCGTGAAATGAAGAAGGGGGTGTGATATGACTAGACCATTTACTACCTGCAAGATGTTCATCAGGTGCATAACAGAGATATTCGAAGACTGGGAGGAAATATGACTGAGGATGACATAGAGGGTCTTCAGTACTCACGCTTCTGGCACTGGATTGCGAGTAAAGTGTTCTTAATCTAGCAATCCACAGCATCAGTGAAGCCCTCTTGGGTCTTCAGATGCAGGTAGCACTGCTTGAGTAAGTTATACTGAGTCTTAGCGTTGGCAGTGTCCAATTCAAGAGCATGACTGAAATGGCTAATTGCTGATGCACTCTGTTCGTAAGCATCATCACTGGTGTATACTTTACCTTTGTATTTAACAAAAAAGGTATTTACTTTATCGCCGTCTTCTCCCAACTCCGTCTTCTTTAACATATACGCTTCGTCTATAACACAATATGCGTAATCACATGTTATTCCAAACTCAGTCTCATACTCCACCTTCAACGCCATATCTTTTCCTCCATATTTTTCTTTATTAAATATTATCATGCACTAAAGTTTATTTTGTAAATCACTGAATCACTATCACTACCTGCGGAATTGGTTATGGTACAACTTACAGTAACCTGAACAGAGTCGTTGTTGGCTGGCATAACAAACCCGCTTTTGCTACCACCCCACGTTATCTGTAATTTTTCTCCAACACCGTCACCCACACCTGCTCCCATAGCAAGTGAGTTTTGAGCAGTGCTTGCAGTACCAATAATTGCTGCGCTATTACCATTTGACAATGATTGGGAGTCTATTGATACATCCCATGCAAATGTGCATCCCGTTGCGGCAGTATTACAGTAACCTCCAAACTCTATGGTTGCGGCTGCTGCGTTATCAGTATATGAAGTGAGTAATACTTCCGACTCTACAGTAAGAACATGAGCAGGGGTACTACTTATTGTGCTACTAAACGCACCTGTGTAATCAAAAGGATTAGTGAAGGTTTCTCTCTCCCCTATGAGAACTGCGCTGTTATTACCGCTTCCGCCGGGGGCGTAATTTTGTACCCTTGCATCAGTTGGTGCAGAGGAAGTAGCATTTGCAGTTTTCAGTTGCTGTGCGACACCAGCGACACCTATCATTATCGAAGCCATCTCAATCACCCAATGTATATCCAAGTGTTAGTGGCTACAGCCACATAGGTTCTAGCAGTCTCATCAGACATAGCAGCATGAGAAGTCCATCCTGATGCTATTGCGTTTGATGTACCAAGTGAGGGTGTTGCTGAACCACCAGTATTGTTGATGATTGTATATTGCTGTCCCGACTCTGCTGTTGCAGGTAGGGTTAGTGTACCTGCCGTCCAGTAGACGTATGAGCCGGATTGAGCATCTGTGAGTGTAGTGTTACTGCTTACCGCCTTCACCTTAATCTTGAGAGCCTTTATTCCGTTTGCATCTCCCTTCAACCAAGTTACTCCACCATCACCACTACCTATGATAATCTGGTCATCGCCTGTTGCGGTATCAACTTGGAAGTCACCAATCACAAGGTTGTTAGAACCAGTTGTAATATTATCACCAGCATCATAACCTATTATGATATTTTTATCACCTGTTGTAATTACCTCCAATGCTCCATAACCAATTCCTATGTTATAATTAGCCCCACTACTATTACCATTACTACCATAAATTGCTTTATACCCAATACCAATATTACCGCTACCGTTTGCTTGTGAACCATATCTCATAGTATCGCTTCCTATTGCTACATTGTATGCCCCTGTTGCACTTTGCCCGTAAGCACCACCCATCGCTTGCGGTCCAATTGCTAAATTGTTATTTTCTGTTGAGCCTCTTTCTATTGCACCCTTTCCAATAGCAATATTACTACCACCCGAACTAATATATTGACCTGCATTTAACCCTACCATTACGTTCATAGTTCCTGTACTGACTGTTGTACCTGCATTAATTCCTAATGCCGTGTTAAAGTTTCCACCCGATGCTAAAGAATCTAAAGCACCACTACCTAATCCTATGTTAGAAGTAGCAGTTGTAATTGCATCAGATAAATCACCAATAGCAGAAGCACCACCTGCATTGCTATCCACATAGTCCTTCACAGCAGCAGATGTGGGTAGTGTAGTGTCATTGTCGTTTGAGCCAATACCCTCTGATTCTGTTACTACTGCGGCTGCGGCTAAGTCTGATACTGTTAGGTCTGCAATGTCACTTGTATATGCAATAGTAGAAGCAGTTCCCCAATTCGTATCGTCTTGGTCTGCTCGGTAGTGATAGATTCTCTTTGTGCTGTTCTTAGCGAATGCCAATAGGTTTGCATCTCCACCTGAATGTCCTGTAAATGTATCTAGCACCAAGGCATCAACGTAGTCAGATGCACCCGTAGAAGAACCATCCTCTATTCCTGTTTTTGTTGAGAATCTTCCTGATAGTTCTCTAATTGTATTGTCTAAGTCTTCAGGAGCAAAATCCCTATCATCACTTGTCCTTAGATAAGGAGCGTGTAATGTTCTGAAATCCAAGTCGAATGGGTCTGCGTCTGAACCCGGAGATATATCAGAGTAGTTGATGTCTACACTTGTGTCTCCACTGTGGAACTTAATCTCTTCAGCGTTTGATATAGAAACCTCAGTTCCATCATCATCCTCTAGAACGAATGTCATTTGAGAAGTGATGTAGCCGAAGGATTCTATTCTGTCATTGATGGCTGCCGAAGTCATCAGGGAAGTGTCATTGTCGGAGAAAGAAGTGTTGATTGTAGTAACCCTAGCCCCACTTCCAATCTGCAATCCTGAATCACTGATATTGAACCTAGCAGTTCCTCCTGTTTGGAAAGACTGTGTATCTGTGCCAAATGCGATTTTGTTGTTAGTATCACCTGAATGAATTAGGTCACTAGCAAGCGTTACTGTTGCAAATGTCACATCATCTGAAGTACCAACTGCTTGGCCTATCGCTACATCATTTGCATTGACAGTCACACCAGTCCCTGCTCCTACTGTTAGAGTTCTAGTAGAAGCGATAGTGCCTCCACCAGTCAACCCATTACCAGCAGTTATCGAAACACCACTATGGTCTATGTGTTCGTTAGCAACGAAGTCGGAGAAGCCGTCGTGACTTGCACTACCAGCAAGCACCACTGCTGTGCCCTCTACTGTTATTTGCCCAGCGCTTGCTCTTGCTATCGTCGTGTCAGATGCGTGTCCGAGTTCTATGTCCTCGGTAACCACAAGCCCGTTCTTTACTACAAAGTCCCTCTTCGTTGCCATTGTTCCACCATGATTTCACTGTCCATCATTTGATTACTTGAGTTGTAACTACGTCGTAGGAGTACGAAACCGTGCCCCCAGTGCTGTTTGTAAATTGTAGAGATATATCAGTTCCATCTTTCACAGCGTCCCAAGATACTAGGGCAGCGTTACCTGATTTGGTTGATACAATCCCGTAGTGTGTTAGATAGATGTCACTGCTTGCTGATGGTGCAGAGGCCCCTTTGTAATTTACAAGTATCTCACCGCTCTCAAAGTCAGTGCCATCAGTTATCTGATAGATGAACTTAGCAGTTCTAAATGTACCATATGCATAAGAGAGCACAGTCTGGGTTGCACTATTGGCAACTGATTGCGAGTTTGCAGTGGCTGTGTCCAACACTGCTACAGCATCAACGCTTATTGTGCTTCCAAGGACTTGTCCAGCGCTGCTGTAGATGACAGCCTTGCTGTTGACCACGGTTCCCGCGCTTGAGCCATCCAATAGGTTGAGTTCCGCCCCTGTTGATGTAACAGCGGTAGATGCGTAGTTGAGGTTACCAGCAGCGATGTTGACTTCCCCTGTTCCGTTTGGTGTGAGTGTGATGTCACCGTTGCTGTCAGTGCTGGATATCGTGTTACCATCGATGGTGATGTTATCTGCCACGAGGGAACCACCAGTGATGGCGCCTGTCGTCGTAATGGTAGAGGAGCCGTTGTTTATGTTACCAAAGCCCGATGTTATGGAGCCTGAGTCCAAGGCACCGACGGTCGTGAGGCTCGATGTAACGACGCCACTTCCAAGGGTATTGTTGCTTAGCACATCCGTGCCTGCAATCTTGAGAGTCTCGCTCGTGGTAGCCAAGTCTATGTCCACGTTTGACTGAAGCGCTGTTCTAGCGTGCACGTACTTCCAGTGGATGTTAGTAGCACCAGTTGCGTCTATCTCCATTCCACTACCGTCTGCGTTGGCGATTGAGTCGTTGCCCTTCGATACGGTAATCAGGTCATCGGTTACCTCTAATGTGGTGCTGGAGATTGTGGTGGTTGTGCCGTTTACAGTAAGATTACCGGCAATAGTGGTGACTGAGCCTGAGCCCGCACCTATCGTGACGTCGACGACGCCATCCGTAGCGTGTTGCCCCTCAAGGACCAGTCCTGCTGTAAGCGCTGTGTCGGTGCCATCGCTCTCAGCGACTAGCAAGGACATCTTTCCTGCCTCATCTGAGTTATCTGCCTCCGATACCTCAACGAGAATCTGCCCGAAGGAGGTCTGGGCCTGTGCCGCGTCGTCCCCTACGAAGGTAATCTTACCAATGTCATCGCCGTCAGCACCAGCGGCACCCTTGTCCTTCACGAACTTCAATTCTGCGGAGTTCGCATCATTCACCTCGTCTTTGATTTCTACGACTGTACTAGCACTGGTTGTATTACCAAGAACTATTGATGGCGAAACTAGCGCTATCCCTGTTGTCCCTGAAAGAGCAGTTACAGCCGAGGCTATATCCACGTTACCATCAGCATCTATGTCCAACTGACCGTTGGTCGTCGAGTGTATTTTGAGTCCAGAGTCCCTGAACTGGAGTTCCATTGCCGCATTCAGTAGCAGTCCTGTGTCAGCAACGTGTGTGAGTGTGACGTCGGTGTCAGCACCGAACCCTAGCACAGCGGCATCAGACAGGAGGGTGAGGTCGTCACCAACCGTGACGTCTGCGTTGAAGATAGCCTTGCCTTCCTCGCTACCATCAAGTGTCAGGAACGTGGTATCGCTACCCCCATCAGTTCCCTTGAAGATGATGTCGCTGTCACTAGCCTGAGCATCAATCGTGATGTTTCCAGTGGTGGTAGCCAGAGTCACAGCAGCGTCTCCAGCAGTCAGGTCATCAGCGGCTAGAGCCGATGCAGTACCACCACCGGATGCGGTGATTTGTAGTATCGAGGCACCAGTGGCGTTCTGAGCATCAGCCGCTATGGATATCCCAGTGCCAGCCTTCAACTCGAAGGCAGCGGGACCGCCCGTGGCAGCCCTTCGCTCACTCAGTATGGTGACAGTGGCCCCACTTGCTAGTGTGCCGTCCAGTGGCCTGCTGATGTATATGTCGTTGCTGTCTATCTGTGTGACTTTAGTCCCCTTCTGTATGCCTGTCGCTGAGATGTGGTCTCCAACAGCGAAGGAGCCCGGAGAGCCCGTGGAGAACTGTAGGGAACCAATGAGGAATTGAGCGTTGGTCGTGGCGCTACCCTTAGCGACTTGTATGGCATTGAAGGCCTTCGCCCTTGAGGGGCTGGGTGACGAAGCATTGTTGGCGGGGCCCGGATTACCCATATCAACCACCTGCTCCTCCCATTGACAGTCCATTTACGTTGACGGAGTAAGTGGTCTTGTCATTGCTGGTGTGAGTGTACTTCGATGTGTATTGGAAGACCAGAGTCATGCAGTCCTCAGTGCTGCCCGCTCTGTCCTCGTCAATCATCCATACGAATCTTCCGAGTTCGATGTCGCCGGACTCATGCTCAAGAATCGTCTCTACCTGACCACTAGCATTCACATAGCCGTATATCTTGTTTATGACTCTCTTGACTATGTCCCCGTTGGTGCCATCCGTTTGTATGCTCATTGCGCAAAAGGCCTCTGCCGCATGGAATATGTCAAGGCTGGAGCCATTAGTAGTGCTACTAATGTCACCTAGAGCCAGTGATAGGATATCGACGTTGCCCACGTTGACTGCATTCGTGCCGAAGACAGCACCAGCACCTCCCGTGGCAGAGGGTAGTTTAGACCTACCAGAGACCTCAGTCACGACAATCGTCTCGCTGGTGTAGAAGTTAGTGCCGTCTATATCCACTATCTTGTGGGTTCCAGATGAGGTTCCTGCTATGTCGGCCCTGTCTAGCACGCCAGTGCTCTCCCGCATTCTACCGTGTGCAGTTGTCAGATTACCCAATGCAGTAATGTTAGTCACACTGCTAATTGAGCCAGTGATGTCCACGCTACCGGTAATGTCGACACCGTCAGTGGCAGTGGCCAACTTAGTGTTGGAGTTGAACTTGAGGTTGATTGCGCCGTCTGCATCCAGATGCAGGTGAGCCGCTAGGCTACCGCTTCCATCCACGGTGGCGATGGTAGACTCCCCGTTTGCGGCTGAGGTGATACTGAGCGTGTCGCCTGATGAGGGGGTCATCACAATCGAGTCGTCAGTGATGACTGTACTACCGACAGTGAAGTCAGTCGAAGCGTCGATTGTAGTACCTACAATAGCAGCGAATGTACCCGCTGCTGCGCTGTTAGCACCAATAGTCGTACCATCTATCGAGCCACCATCTATGTTGGCTGTGGTGACTGTACCCAAGTCAGCGATAGTGGTGCCGTTGAATGTAGAGTTCTTACCAAAGACGATTTGCTCACTGCTGTTAGTGGTTACAAACTTCATGTATGAGTTAGAGCCCTCTGTGATGTTCAGAGCATCAGCGAGGTTGTCTCCAAGAGTCAGTTTGGATGTAGCGGTATTACCACCACTGAAATCCACATTGAGACCAGTCCCTGCTGCATCGACGCTTATGCTGTCTGCGTTCAAGTCGCCTACGTTGGTGATGTTGTTGTCACCGAGGCTCAAATCACCAGCGAGCGCTGTAATAGTGATTGTGCCGATTGTACCACCTGATACCTTATCACCGCTGATTTGGTCATTAGCGAGAGTCAATGTACCAGCAGATACGTCTAGGGTTTTACTGCTTCCTACAGTGATATCTGATGTGGCGATGGTAGCCCCGTCTATCGCACCGCCGTTTATGTCGACCTTAGCAAAGACCACTGAGCCAGTTCCGTGGGGAGTGATGTTGATGTCCTCGTTGCCTGTTACGGTAGATATCGTCTGACCGTCAATCTTGATGTTGTCGATGTCTACGTGTCCGCTGTTGACGAGAAGGTTTCCGTTACTTAGCGTAACGTTGCCAGAATCCACTACTAATCCTGTTTTTACATGGAAATCACGTGTTGTGCCCATTTTTTTTCACCTATTCTATATCTCTAAAGCCTGCCATGTTACGCGGACTGTTACGTCGTCTCCATCATCCGTAGGGGTAACCTGCAATTGAACTTTTTGCGTAGCACCGGAGCCAGTGAGCCCAACTTGATACGTTCCTTGTTGTGTGGTATCACTAGTTACTATACCATATGTGCTGAGGAAAGCAGCAGTTGCATCTGCATTACTAGCGCCATTGTGAGTAACGACCATTTCAGCGGTTTCAAATATTGAATGTGTATTATTCTCAACTGAGACTAATAACTTAGAGGCCCTAAATTCCCTAGCGTTAAACAAGTCTATGGTTAGAGCAGTGCTGGTTGAGGAGTTATCTGTATTATCACTAGCAGGCGACCCGAAGCCGACCTTATTGAGGTGTAGGTCTGCTAGTGGTGTCGCTTGGTTGATACCAACGAAGTTGTTGGTCGAGTCAGTCTTGATAAGGCTGGTATCCACTACCAAATCAGCAGTGTTGACCGTATCCAAGAACCCAGTTGCCCATCTGACCGTATCACTACCGAAGTTTTTGCTACTGTCAGCGCTTGGGAAAAGATGCTGGTTGAATGTCCACGAGTCCGTGCTATCGGTGAATACTATGCTCTTATCGCTGTCGGATGACTTGAGGATGATTCCACCACCATCAACTGCTGCATCGTTACCCTCAGAACCACTAGGAGAGTGTGCGAGTTCGATGAGTTTGTCATCAATTGTAAGGGTGGTAGAATTGACAGTTGTCGTTGCACCGTTGACAGTTAATGTTCCTGTCACAATCAAATCCTGATTGACGGTTAAATTACCAGCAGGTCCGATGCTTGTGATTCCTGCTTGATTTGCGTCTAGATTCAGTGCACCGCTAGAAGCAGAGATTCCTGTACCAGCCATCGCTGTAGCCAAATCCGCAACTGTGTCCTTCTTGGAGGAATTGTCATCCGCATCTATGAAGACTATGGAGTCCGCTGCTACGTTTATTGTCCCTGCCGATAGGTCATTAAGGCTAAATTGAGCGTTTGCATTTGACATTTGTATGGCTGTTGCATTGAACTTGAGAACGTCGTTGCCATCGTCATACCACAGGGTTCTAGCGTCTGGACCTGATGAAGCAGGATTGCTTGTTTCTCCGGCTTTGAAGGAAACACCACTGGGGCCACTGAGAAGCCCGGTCATAGTGAGATTGACGGTGTTGAGCGTGTTGCCCCCTGAGAAAGTTAGGTCTGTGTCATTGGTGAAAGCGGCACTACCGTCACTCAGTTGTATCGCCCCCGCTGAACCACTTGCCGTTGAGGTCGTTGTGGATGAGGCGAATACCTTCACCCATGCAGAGCCAGTATACACGAATATGGCGCTGGAACTCGGTCCAACGTCACCAGCAGTAGCACCGCCGTTACTCAAGCCAGTGGGGTCGAAGATTACTTTGTGAGTGCTCGACTGTGCGTTATTCACGATAATCATGTGACTTGGTGGGAACGTTCCTGAGGGGGTGATGTTGATGTCACCACTCGCAGGTGTGGCGTTGAAGATGTTGGGGCCATCGAACCTGACTGTCTGTGCGGTGTTCAACACGCTGATTTTGTTGGGTCCTAGCCTGTGAGTCCTCCTGCTACCGCCTTGCTTGCCGCTGAAGTAGAGAACGTGGTCTCCGTCAGTGCCGTCAGTGCCGAAACTGTATGACTGCCATAACGCACCGAAGTTGGAGGAGGAGAATCCACCTACCTCGTCACCACCACCGTGCATGCCGTCCAAGTCCGCAGCAGAATCCATCCTGTTGCTTTGATTGCCTACGGAACCACTGGTCATCGGACTCAGGTAGATTGGTGAAGGCCGGATGAAGGTGCGCATGTCGAAGACCTCGGTGACTTCTAGATTTAGGTCTCCAGCGCTGCCATTGTGTTGGCACTTTACGACTGCGAGCACGGTGCTCTGCTTGGAGGATAAGGTTAGGCCGCCATTCAATCCGCTGGTGTCCCCGAGGAAACTCTCAGGAGTAACGGGGAACCCACTACTAACTGCGCTACCTTGCTCTATCTGAATGTAATTGGTGTTCGCATTACTGCAAACATATACCACTAGGAGGCAAGACTCTCCGCTGGAGAGAGCGCTGGTTGAACCCTCTATGGTGCTTTGTTGTAATGTGATTGTGGTGGTGGCACCTGAGTTGATGTTACCAAATGGGACAATCATCCCATCCAAGACAGCGAAACCACCTCTCACGATTATCGAGTTGGTGCCGTTGTCTGTGACTAACCCCGGTGTGGTTGTCTTCGCGTTCCTGTTACTGTCGCCAGTTGCCGTGTCCTCGTACATCAGTATGCCATTGCCGTGCACGCCCTCGAAGAGGTTGGTTATCGAGGGTGACAGGATATAATCGCCATCAGTCAGAGCCTGCGTATGTCCAGACTTTGCGTTTTCACCCATGCTATCACTTGACCTCCACTACGAGTTGGAATATAATTTCATTTGTGCTTGTCTTCTTAATAGGCCTGAATACGTGTCTTGAGATTGGTGTAAAGTCGCTCGTGCCCCTCAACTGTATGAACACCTCTTTGAGCGTCTCGTTGAAACTCTCAGAGACCGGTAGTGAACCCTCGACTAGAAGAGTGGAGTTGTCCATTATCCTAACGGTAGGTGTGACCGTTACAGCGGGTCTGCCTGCTGCGCCATCGGATGAAGTAGCGGGTGTGCTGTCAAAGCCTATGACCATCTCGTTGATGTTGTCAGCGATAGTCTCTATCATCAGTCTCTTTAGATGGTCATTTGCTGGCATATTCTATTCCCTCCGTTTCTGTGATTGTGACTCCTTCATCTTTCGCCATGCCTATGACTTTGTTGTTGCCACCTAATCTCCCCCTATCGCTATTTCGGCCAATCAGGAATCCGGACTCATTGGTTGTGTACACTATGACGGTCGGTGTTATGATAACCTCCATGGCATCGAAGAAAGAAAAGTTCTCTGATGAGATTTGATTTGACTTCTCTGGGTTGGTTAGGGATGAGACGGTTATGCTACCCTCCCTGATATTCTGTAGGACACCCTCAAGACCAGATTCCACATTGAGGAAAGTGAAGTTGCTCAATCCGTCTATGGTGTGTCTGCACTCTAATACAGCCAACCTCTGTCCCTCGTACTCGACGACATCACCGGGTCTCAACTCCCATGCATTGGGGTGCCCTTGGCTGCTTATCTTGCCCTTCAAGGTCGAGTTGGCTCTGAGTATCTGTCTTGCAACTGTCTTTGCTCTTGTTAGGTTCGTGATTGATGCGTCGAACAGGGGTCTGGTGTTTTCTATGATATCGACATCGTTCAGGCCCTGTTGCTTGCTTCTGTCATCCATGGTGAATACCAGTTCCTCATTAACCGCTATCGGAATGCCCTTGACAGTGATTCTGTTTTCGACGTTCTCAATCGGTGTTGTGTCCTTGTTACCGAATCTCAGATTGTAGATTACGCTCCTAGTCACATCTGCATGATTGAAGGGCACGTAGTTTAGATTGCCGAATCTGTCTAGTTTCACCACTCGGTTGTCGTGTCTGGATATGTACCTCAGTGCTGTCACGAGGTTGACACCATTGAAGTCAGCGGCCAAGAACGTATTGCTGTTCTTACGTCTGTTAGCCCCCATCTTTGTCACGGTGGTAGGGGAGCCTATCGTTACAGCGTTCAGGGAGTCAGTGATTGACTCACCTACCCTAATTGCCAAGTCGGTGGTGCGGAAGCCTACGTCAATGCCCTGACCGAGTCTAACCCTCGTATCATCGAAACCTAAGTCCCTGAGCGTGACTCCTTTCATGTTACGCATGTCCGCTCTGAGTCCAGACGCTGTGCTTGTCGTGGTGCTTGTGAGAATCCTCTTCTTCTGGTCATTCTCACTGAAGAGTAGTTTGGTGATGCTGTTCTTGCCCTTGCTAGAGAACACATCGGACCTCAGGGTGTGCCCGTCCGTCTCTGTGTGAGTGAGCAATATGGTAGACTCAGATTCTGTGAACGAGTATGTTCTCTCAGATGCAATCTCGTAGTTATCGGCATTGACTGCCTCAATCGTGACAAGGGACTTCGCATTGCTCTTGGGTTGGACCTTAGCATAGTGTACGGCATTGTCGACAAACACAGGCTGCCTCAAGTCATTCATGACATCAGTGAGAGTGCTGTCGAATCTCCCTTTCGAGGACTGTATCAAACCCATCAAGCACCATCTCCGCTATGGTCAGTTACGTTGAACGACACGTCTCCCTTGTGACCTTTGTTGTGCAAGGACTGACTGAACCTCGGTTTTACCGTGAAGTCGCTCCTTGTCGTTTCATCATCCGTCTCCTTCTCCACCCTCCTTCTAGGCGCATCGGACCTGTGATGCTGAAGGGTGTTCTCCGTGATGATGAGTCTTGACACGTCAGTCGAAAGGGCATTGCTGAAACCAGAGACCTCAGAGCCTAGTAACTTAGGCCCCATCGAGGTTGGGGTCTCAAACGCACCTGTCGAGTCGAACGTGAATATAGGTAGATACGGGCCGTTGGTATCAGGCACGGCTCTGCCCGATGACAGGTTGGCAGTTGGTGCTCTACCGTTAGGCGTCTCATAGGTGAAGATACCGTACTTACCACCGGATGTGGCGTGTAGGTAGTTTTGCTTGTATTGCGGTGAGTTGCTATGAAGTGAGTTGTGTATTCTGTATACCTCTACGTGATTTGCATCCAGCACCCTGATTGGTCTTAGGACAAACTTGACGATTCTGTCATCTTCATTGTTCCTAACAGTGTCAGAGGTGTAATTGGTGGCGTCTTGGTATGGGTTGCTGGTGTCATTGCTACCGGTCAGAGACGCAACACCCCAGCCAGTGTCATCGAACAACCCTGAGTAACTCTTGGTCTCTATGATGTACGAGCCACCGTATGGTCTGAACGCATTGGTGTGGGAGTACTTGTGAGCAGCGCTCAGGGTTGAGCCTGCCGTCTGCCTGCTGAAGGACATGGTGTTGTAGTTGGCATCGGTCAATGAGCCCTCTATTTGCATGGAGCCCTGTAGCACGACCCTCTGACCGACGTTTCTGTCGGTGTGAAGGCTGTGGGCCTCGGTGTTGATTACCACATGGCTCTGCTCCACACCTTCAACCACCTCTGCATCGATTCCAATCCTCGGGCTCGTTCTGGATACCGGGTCCTTGTGGACTGTCGTGCCTGACACCTCTTCGACCCTGTCACTCACAGTTGCCTCGGATTTCAACAGACCATTGTCGTCTATTCCCAGTTTAGCGCTTATGCCTCTTTTGACCTCATCGGCTTGCAGTACATCGTTACGGGGGCGTAACAGACCATCACCGAAGAGCGGTTCAGCGGTGTTGTGACTCAAGACGATGCCTGTTTTGTGGTTAGGGGACGATATCTCCGTCAGTAGGCTCTCGTTGAATGCGGTGGGGTATCTGACGCCCCTGCCGTTACCCATGTCCCCTATGCGCAGTGAGTGAACTGGTGAGAACACATCAACTAACGTGGTGGTGCTGTTGTTGTTCTTGCTGTTTAACACACCCCCGAATCTCGGTATGGTGTAATTGGTGGTGACTGAGATGTTGCCATTCGTCAAATCAGCGATTCCCTTGAGGTTGAAGAGTGGTTTGCCACTGTTGTATATTCTAGCGTAAGCGCTATTGGTGCCGATGTCGTATGCATCCGCACAGTCCCATGAGGGCCTGATACCGAATCCACGCACTGGAGTGCGCCTTACGTCCTCTCCACGCTCATTGCCCCACCAATCCACCAGATAGTGCTGAGAGGCTATGGAGAGACTTGTAATGCCCTTTCCTTCGATATCTCCCCACCAGTCCCTCTCAACGCCTGTCGGGTTGCGTATTGTACGAACAGGGGTGCCGAACGGTCTGGTCATCCTACGACCATCGCTGTACCTCACCTGCCAGCCCTCTTGGTCTTGATTGAGCATACCTGTGAAGTTCGTCTGTCTCTCCATCACACCGACATAGGTGAGAGCCTTGGTCGCAGCGCTGTCCCCTGCACCACCACCGTATAGCCAGCCACTGCTGTATGCTTCTGTCTGCACGAGTGGCCCAGCATCGTAGTTCGTGGTGTTTTGACCAGAGCCTGAGGCGGTTGCTTCATACAGTGCTCGGGGTGGATATAGGTCGTATCTAGGTCTGTTATAGGCTTGCCGTACAGCGTTACGGTGCCCATATGGCCTTCTTCTGGTAGTTGCCATAGTATTTGTTGTGATGCCTGAGGACACAGCATATGACCCGTCGTCGTCACTATCTTTCCACTCTAGATTTACGGCAGAAGAGAAGTTGGCACTAGTGGATGTAGCATGTACGTTCCAAGATGCGCTTGCCATGCCATATAGGTCTAGTTTGCTTGCATGGGGTCCCCCACGGCTACCACAGGGCCAGAAACCGCTTAGCATAACGTTTGTACCACCAGCATCGTGTGTGCTATTACCAGATGTAACTTGCCCGTCTCTAATACCAGTGCCTCCACCATCAATATTAGGCCTCTTGATTAGGAAATCAAATGGTCCGGTGCTTATCGAGTGTGTGAAATCATGGTAGTGTATAGTCTCGAAATGCTCAGGCATTGAATTGTACTGAGCCTTATTGACAGGAGCACCTTTCCAACTGCGAGAAGTATTGTCTGAGAAGTATGTATTAGGCCTACCTAGATTATGATGCCACATACATAGGAAAGCATCTGGTACGAATCTACTGTTTGTATCTTGATTACCATCAATTATATCTGGAAGTATATTTGCAAATACACTTTTACTTGTATCTGTAATTATATTACCAGCGGGTAAAGTGTCATAACTATATGTTAAAGTAAGTATAGCACCGTTGAACATATTGTCCCAAAAGCCATCAAGACCTGATTTAGCGGCTAAATTAAGCGTTTTAGGGATATTTACCGTTGCTGCTGTGTTTCCATCCACACTAGCCAACGCTTTGGAGTAGACAGTGCCGTTTTTGGCTGTATACTGCACTACTTGTTCATAATATGGGAATATTGGAAATGTATTTGCATTATCTACAACTATAGTTCCACTAGTATTGAATGATTGTACTATACATTTTGGAGATATACTGACACTTCTTCTATATTTATCGTATATATCTAAGTATAGTGAAGTATATCCATTGATAGTTAGTTGACTACCCACACTACCAAAGGTGCTTCTCATGAATAAGTAGTAATCATCAGGGCTATATTGAGTGAGTTTTCTGAAGTTTGTGGCTTCTGAAACTGCACTTCCATCGTATTGTATACCATTCTTGTGCAATATGCTCCACCATGGTATGTGTAATGTGTGAGCAGGGGTTGCATTGCTGAACATTTTGCTATATGGGAATCCTCTTCTTGTAAATGCGGGGCTTTCTGTCAATTGCGCACCTATGTGGTTGTATGACATCAGCGGTGGTATGTTGGTGAACTGGCTACCGGGGTCGTTGCTGACGTCTAGTATCTTCTCATTGATGAAGACCTCACAGCCCCGCACGTCTGCGTTAGTGGCTTTTGCAAGCACTAGAGTGAGTCCACCCTTGTCATCTGAGTCCCCAGCGTCCTTTTTGATGCCAATAACCGTGTTTATCTGCTGGCTAGTGAGTTCAGTGGTTGAGTTGTTATGATAGCCCACTAGTTGGTGGTTGAAGAGGTTGGGCTGTATCACAATTTGATACGCTCCAACCTCGGCAGGGTCAGGGAAGTGCCTACCTAGTGTGTACTCACTAGCAGCCTCCAGCACAATGCTGTGACCCCCTGCTTTGTTCACTGTGGCCGCTTTTGTGGTGCTAGAGCCATCAGAGGATGCTAGAACACCATAACCATCATATTTGACACTCGTCTCGAACATCAACGTAAATGCGCCTCCGTGTATATCGCTGGGCAGCGACGGGGCCGCGTTTACACCACTGAAGTTTATCTCACTGTCAAGTGGCTTGATATTGTCCTCAAGAGACGTTCCCAAGGATGTTTCAACACCTGAGAGTTTGTTGATTGCAGTTGTATGCTTGTCGAAAAGACCCGCGTCATGGAAAGAGGTTGTCGAATTAAAATCGGCCAAATGACGCCTGTAGAGGCTTTGATACGCTGGATGTGCCCAATGACCGGGTAGCATCGGCATTGTCGGTGTGACGAAATGATGCCCCATTCTGGGGTATGGCATGGGTGTCATTACGGGTTTGCTGTAAGCATCGAATCCAACTGTTTGCCCAGCGACGTGGTAGAGGGTGTTGGCCATGTCTGGGGAGTTGCCGCTTACCTCTGCATGGTCCCTCAGCCTCCTTGCTGCGAAGAATCGATTGCTACCTGCTGGTATGTAGTAGGATGGGACGACCTTGAGGTCAGTGACGGTCTGCCCTGCCATGAAGGTGGCGAAGTTGACATCACCCACCACTGTGATGGAAGTGCTGCCTTGAGCGGTGTAGGAGCACACAGCACCCTCGTCGGTAGTGGGATTGTACACCCTGAGGAACTTCCTAGTGTCCTGCACTGTGCCGAAGCCAGCGGCAAAGACATCAGTGTCCAACACCGCATCGATAGTCAGGACGCTTGTGCTGCTGTTCCATGCTGTCACTGAGACTACGTCGTTCTCGACACCACCAGCGTGTGTGTAGACTGCTGGGTACCTGTGTGAGTGGCTGTGACCCATCTTCGTCACGTGGAAGTACAGGGTCCTGTCATGGAGTTCGTAACTTGTGTTGAGTGGTGAGTTATTGTTCCAAGCACCCAGTTCAGAGTCGAATGACACTGGGTTGATTCTCTCCCAGTTGTGATTCTCGTATGTCGGCCCTTGTCTCGGGCTGGACACTGAGTTGTCGAACAGGTGAGTTGACACCGATGAGCCCAAGTCAGGGTGATGCATACCGCCAGTGCCCATAGTCTCGTTCTGGTATGCCTGTATGGGGTCGTAGCCTGAGCGCACCACTATGTTGCCGGGTATCGAGTTGGGGTCTGGTAACTGCACTTTGAGGTTAGGCTCCTTGCCGCTGTTTGCAAGTGCAGGCGCCCTACCGTCCACGCCTCTGTTCTCGGGAACGCGGAAGCCTCGTATGATTGTGCCTAACGGGCTACCTCCCTCTATCTTATGCATCTGACCGCTATCGTCCCTCACATTGATACTCTGGAACTGTACCTCCTCATTCGGTATGTCAAGGACATTACCCACCTTGTAGGGGTGCTTTCTAGCGAACTCTGGATGTGACAACTCCTGTGCTTGTAGCACGGGCATCATTGCGCTGTTGGTGGTCTCGAATGAGAATCTGACATTGCCGTACAACTTCTCACCTGTGAGAATCGCTGCATTGCTCTTCACACGTGTGACCCATGGCACTGCTCCTAACCCACGTGCATTGACTGCTGGAAGTGAGAGGTTACCGCCGTCCATCCTCTTCCAGACGACGTTCTCGACTGAGAAGTTGTGCACCGCAGAGTTCTCGTACATCTGGAAGGCATTGACATCCCCCATCCAATAGCGAGATGGCCAGTTATTTGTGTGTGCCACAGTGTAACTATCAGCGGATGTGTTTCTTTCTGCATCACCCGACTCAAGCAATACAGAGCCGACAGAGTGGTCTAGGTCGAACAACAAGTCTCCTATCTTGTTCAATCCCGGCACTGCGTTCTTCAGTTCCAGTTCATCTGACTGAGCGGTATTGTTACCTGCATCACCATGGAAGTAGTTGCCGATTCCAGAGAAGGTCGTAGCGGCCCAGTTGCTACTACCACCAGACGCTGGATTAGAGACGATAGGCACAGTTGTGCTGTCGACAATCAGTGCCTCTACGTTTGGCCCTGCGTTGGCTGGTGCGATGAATCTGTCCTGACCATGGAACCTCTCGTCCCATTGCGTGTTACCAGCATATGTGATTGGGTCCGTGCCCTGACCTATGACCTGCAACCAGTCTCCATTGGCGGTTATGCCGTCCCTATCGAACTTAGCGACAAGACTGCTTTCAGAGTCGTAACTGACAACTAGGAAAGCACTGGTGTAGAGTCCCTGAGGTAGAGTGAGTTCTTTTGGTAGTGGCGTGTTGTCTATGTAATTAGTAGGCACATTCCACTGATTGGCATCATTAGTGGTGTCTTCAGTATGTGTAAATGCATACGTGTAGGTATCGTATGCTCCACCGCTACCAGTCGTTAGATTGTACTTGGTGTAGAAGTTAGCCTTCTTCACATGCGTACCGACGTAGATGCCTATCCCATCTATCGTGGGTGTGCTCTCAGGGCTGTTTCTCATCGGTGCCACGACTGGCACATTGCTATGCGTGTTCATCACGGTACCAGCAGTTCCGTACGGGGAGAAGTTGAGCATGGGATGGTAAGCACCTAGACCCGCTGCATAGCCAGTGCCTGACGTGTTCTTGGTTATCTTCAGGCTATTGAGGTACGAGTATCGCTCACCGTGCCATCCTATCGCCCCTATGGGTCTGGTGCGGTCAACGGCATCCGCTATGCCTGAGAAGTGAACTTGTGTCATGTGGTCCCTGCCTGACACATTCTCGTTGTTGAATCGGAGAGTGCCAGCCTTGGACCATACATACAATGTGTATGTGTCATCAACAGCGGCAAAGTCGGCAGATGCTCCTCCAATAAAGTCCTCCCAAGTCTGGGGGTCCTCGGCTTTACTCTGACCATGTATCCTGTTCGGCGCCATGTAGAACCTCACTTTCCAGTTGCTGGAGGACTCATTGAGAACCTCCCTTGAGTGATAGGGCACCCAAGCGACTGCGCCGTTTGACTCCTTGATTGCCCTCAGCCAACCAGATGTCGGTAATTGCTCAAGGTACTCCTGCGTGAATGTCGTACCGTCCCCATCATTGAACTCGCTGTCTATGTAGTTACCAGTGGATGAACTGTCATTATACTCATCTAGAGTGCCTAGATGCCTCCATCCGTATCTGTCCTGACGCATCGCGTTGCCCATGGATGGCATGTGAGTACCACCTAGCGCTTTGAGCGAGCCAGCGCCGGGGAATGCGTTGATTGCTGCTCCTAGCACCGTGGCCAACTCCTCACCGTTCTGGCATCGAGTCGCATCGACGACTATGTATTCCATGTCCACATCGCCGCTTACCACAGCCTCACTGCCGTTACCGACGTAGTCCAATATGCGGTCAGTCAACGGCCCTGCGACTCTGAACGCAGTTGGGTGTATCTGGTTGGCCCTCTCCCAGTTGCTACTGAGGACCCTTGAGTCTGACTTGCCCTTGTGTGGTGGGTTGAATGTGAGTTGGTTGTCCAACCAAGAGCCGCCGGGGTGATATCCACCGTCCATGTGCCACACCGTATCAGCGGCCATGGTGATGCCGAAGCCTATGGTAGGTGTGTGCATCTTGGGTGTGACTCTCGTGAGGTCATTAGCGTCATATGGAGTGTCATCATTCAGTTGTTGTCCGTAGTGCCTACCGTGCTCTGGTACCTGTTTGAGTTCCTCCTTCATTGTGTAGCCTGCTGGTGACTCCCAGTTGACCATCGCCCTCCAATGGAAGCCAGCGGTGGTGCTGTAGTAGTCCTTGCGAGGTGGTAGGAACGAGTGCCTGCTGTTCTCTATCGAGTTGGGGAATAGTTGCTGGTCATTACCAAGACTGCTGTAGCCACCCTTGAACGGTACACTTGCCCATGTGCTACCGCTTGTGATTATACGACCCGGATATGGCTCTTTTGCGTTCGTAGTACCACTTTCACTATCCAAGGCAGCCTCGTTGGTAAACGGGAAAGCCTGCCCCGGACCGAATATTAGATATGTAGTCTTGCTGTCAATACTGTTCACATGGTCTTCGTACCTCGCAGTCGGGTGTGCGAATCTGAGCACCATAGGCACTGGCTTCGCTTTGACCACGCCGCTGCTGTATGTGGAGGAGGCTCTGTTCAAATCAGGTGACAGTATGTTCTGTTTGTTGAATACTGGTGGTGTGATGCTACCACGATGCTGGTTGCACAGCGCTGCGCCGGGGAAGAAGGCGAACATGGCGTTGGTGTCAAGCATGGCGAAACTCGTCGATATCTCACTGGCATTCTGAATACCAGAGACACCCGTGGGACCGTTAGCATACGGATGTGTGTAGAATGACGAATAATCGTTCGTGGTGCCGTCGTTTACATCAAGCACGACCCCACTGAAGCCACCACCGAAGAACAGAGGCACACTATGGTCCCTACTGCTCTTACCACCACGGAAGTGGACGATGGGCTCTGAGAACACACTGCCTATAGAACGAAGGCCGTTGAACTCAGGGTCGAAGTGTGTGCTGAGTATGTTGCCCTCGAATGTTATCTCTCTAGGCATGTTGTTAGAATCGTCTATATCCCAAGATAACTCTGTAGCAGCGTTTGTACCCACTTTGCTTTCAGCGACTATCGACTTCTCATCCGTCAGGTATATTCTCTTCCTCTCACCGAACGATGGTATTCTGCTACCTGTCGTATCGGTGCATGCAGGTATGAGGAACTGGAACATATTGGCACCAAGGGTCACTGTTGATTGCCAGTCCTTGGTGGTCTCAGCGATTGCTTTTCTCCTTGTTATGTTTAGCGTATCCGCTATACTAACACGTAACTCGTCTATTGAGAAACTGGATGTCGTGTTAGTAGCGGTGACCCGTCCTAGCACCCTATCAGCAGCATCGACAATCAGGTCCCCTACGGTAAACACGTTTGAGTTTCCACCATCTATCGCTATCGCACCGGTGTGGCCCTCAGCAAATTCACCATCGACAGTAACCGCACTGACTGTAGAGAAACCCGTGGTGTAAATGGAATGCGGGTTGTCTATTGAGGGTAGTATATGGTCTCCAGAATATCTGGTGTAATCCATTCCCTTTAGTCCCCTTGACCATTTATTTGTATTCAGTACAACGTTTTTGGAATCTACCAAATTAGGTGATGCTGTATTTCCCATAGGTCCTTTTGCAATTGTTCGTATTTGCAAAACTGTATATGGAACATACCCGCAATCTATGTTTCTACTTGCATCTATGTTAGCGTCGGTCACCGCACGTGATGTACCGAATGCATAACTAGCAGTGCCAGTGGGTCTTGTTACCTTCTCAACCTCACCAAACTCTAAGTGTGCTGCCTGAATACCCAAGTCCCTAAACATTGATGCGTTGTAAGATAGGTTCAACGGTTTTACTCTCTTGTTTGGATTGTATGCTCGTATCTTTATTGCATTGGGACTTACGCCCCACTCTCCGAAGGTCTTACCGTCGAAGGCATACATGTTCGTGCAGTCAAACGTATGCCCGTTCAGCGTGTTAACTTCATCTCCTGCGTTGATTGCAGCAGCAGTTACAGCAGCGAGCAACTCATCTGTGACTAATGTGGTTTGATTCAATACGGAAGATATGAGATAGGAGGTGCTTGTGAGTGAGGACACTCCTGTGACGCCATAGAACACCGTCTCGCTTCTGTGGGTGTATGACAACGTCAGACCCACATTCGCATTACCGGCACCATCGTAGTCGCTAATCTGTATGATGCCGTCTTCCTTTGGAAATCCAAGATAGCCTAATTTGTCATCGGTGAAGGATGCGTCGAAAGGAGCAACAAAGGTGATTGAGAGGGTTTCACTGCTCAATACCGCAGTGACTAGAGTGGCAGCGTTTGGAGCGGCGACCCCTCTCCATTTTGCCCCTCTCCAACTACCTAAGACCTCGGACACGGCTGAGAAACTCATTCTACCAGTGGCATCACCAGAACCACTCATGGCACTACCAAGTGTGAAACCACCTTGTGACACGTCCCTGTCATCTATGAATATGCATACCTCCTCCTCTATCGTGTCAGGCAGTGACGTGTTGCTATTGGAGAAGGACTCACCCATGGTTCTGTAGATGTACCTCAGAGTATTCTGCCTACCTAAATTGTCAGTCAGGCTCAGACCGTATATCTGTCCTGTGCCGACTGCGTCTTGGGACACCTGCGATGTGGGCACATGTGAGGAGTAAGTTGATGTCGATGTTGTGCCGTACCTGTTGTTGAATTTACTCTCACCATTAAAGCCAAAACCCCAACTACCCGCATCTGGCGCAAAGCCCGGTACACCGCTTGCGACCAGACCACCGAAGTTGACTCTAGCAAGCGCACTTGGCCCTGTCCTCAGCCCTCTAACTAGAGATGAAGATGAACCCTTGATGTCAAGAGATTCTACATTGATTGAGTTGTGGTTCTTCCCGCTTATCGAATCTGAGACTGCTCTCATCACTGATGTGTCTTCGAAATCAGCAACGCTCCTGATATCCTCACCGCTCTCTATGGATGTCACATACTGCTGTAGTGTCGTTATTGGTGCAAAGGGCCTGCCGTTCTTATCAAGAGGCATAGGCGCCGGGTGCATGTTCTCACCCTCTCTCTCATCTGGAAGGGCCCAGAAGTTTCTCCATCTGCCACCATGGCCAACTAGGAACTGAGGCTGATACGATGTCTGGCCTGTGCTGTTATCCAGCCAAGCGCAGAAGTTTCTACCACTGGCACCCGGTACGGTGCTGTGTAGGACGACAGTGAAGCCTACGTCACCATTTAGGTCCTGCACCTCTCTCCCTATATGAGCACGGATGTACCCCATGTGCGTACCCCTGTCACCGTTGTCTGTATGCCAGAAGGGGGCAGGGTCGTGAGCAGAGCCACTTAGCAGTCTAGCGTTTAGAGCAGCATGCTGGTTTATCATGCGGACTACTTCTTCTGCACCACTGAGAGTATTGACAACACCGTCTTTCTCCGCCACCTCACCCAAGTCTATCGTCAGTCTTCTGACGAAGCCCATGTCCTTCCACTGTGGTAGGTGCTGTAGTCTAGTTTCCTCATGGGAGGATAGGTCGAGTGATGTGTTGCGTATTCCCTTGAGACAGAGGAAGGCAGGTATGACTCTAGTGCCATCAGGAGTGTCGAAGAAAGTAGCAGGGTCTCTGAAAGTGCAGTTGCTAGTGCCCTTTCTCAGGTCTATTAGGGAGTCAGTGTAGGAGTCCACAGCGTCCACTGGTATTCTAGTGAAGTCATGTAGCGGGTCAGCAATTTTGTGAAGTGATACGCTGTCGTTTGTTCTGGGTGTCAGGCTGTAGCCGTTTCTGAGTCCATCGACTGCACCCCCGTAGGAGTATCCAGTGTGGACGTAGTGTCCGTGTGACTTTCCGTACAACCTAGCGCCTGCTATGCTCCTACCATCGGTTGGGAAGTCGACACTCTGATTGTCAAATGTGGTAGAGTCCAACAAGTCCTCAGTATGTCGATTAGACAGGTCGTGGGCGTATGCGCTCTCTATGAACTTGGATTGCTGTGTGCTTCGTATGTATGGGTTCTGTGACAGGAATCCGTTGGTGACGTCTATCTGCGTGGTCCAAGGGCTTGGGCCTGCTCCATTGTAGACTGCATTGACCTTGTGTAGCCTGCTCCTTGTGCTACCGCCGTCCTCAACCACTTCCTTGGGCCATCCTATCTGAACGGCATCAGGGCTAGTTTGTACCTGCATGTGTATGTCTTGGAATGCGATGAACTCCTTGTCATGTGCCACATCGTACAATAGCACACGCGCATGGTCATCGTTTGATAGATAGGGGTCAATGAATGCCACAGTGGGTGCTTGTGATGCTGTTAGGCCTAGCGCTAGGTAGTTCTCCTCGACCGTTCTGTTGACGTGTTGGACATAGTTTCTGGCTGTCTCCAGACAGGTATTGCCAATCATGAAGTTCTCAAGCGGTATGCTGTCTCTGGGGTTAGTGGTATCCAACTCACCAGCACCGCCATTGAAGGCGTTCCAGACCTGTGACTCATTGTAGACTCCTCTGCTCTTGGCAAACAACCCCTCGACAGCGTGTGGGTTGTTGTATGACATATTGGCCCACACGGTGTCGCCGTCACGGAATCCACCGGCTGAGTAAGGGTTGAGCCATGTTGCATTGAGAACGGCATCCCTCTCCTCGTAGTCACCCATCCATACTGCTAGTTTTGCATTGGACGGTATCACTGGTGTCGCGGCAGTCATGTTGATGATTTGGGTGCCGTTTGCATCAGCGCTCTCAACTTCACTAACGACTCCTATTCTTCGTATTTTGTCGGTGCTAGTGTCTTCCAAGTAATAGAGGACGTCGTCTTTCTTGACATTCGTGCCGTGCAGGTCGTTGACGTTCTTTCCACTGGCACCGTCTACGGTTATCTCAAACGGTGATGATGAGTCCGCGCTTTGTGCAGTAACGGTGACATCGGTAATGTTCAGGCTGTTCTTCAACTCACGGTAATACTGAGAGCCATCGGATACCTCTGTGGTGACTGAGGTCCCGAGTATGCTTCTGCGTTTGCTTGTCAGGGTTATCTTGACACCTTCGGGGAATCCCTGCGCGGCTTTCAATTCCTCATTGTCTTGAAATGCCCCATTAGTGGTTCCCCCTCCCACTGTGACTGCTGTTGATGAAACAGCGGTTATCTCTCCAGCACTACTACCATCAGATTGGAAAAGTAAATCACCCACAGTAAATATCGTAGTTGCATCAACACCATCTACAATCATGGCGCCAGTTGTTCCCTGTGCATAGGAGCCACCACCAAGTGCAGTTCTATTGATTAGTACACCAGTATCGACTAATGGATATGTAGCACCAGATGTTTGAAAGACCAGTGTTATGCTGTTCTTGGGCGTTGCGACACTGTTTATCGTCTTGATGTGACCATGGTACTGGTAACTGTACACCGTGCCATTGTCATCGTATTGCACCTCGTATCCCAAATCCCCAACGGAGGAGGGAGCATTTGCTAGAGTATCGTATCCCAAGTCAGGGAACTTTGCGAAGTCCTCCTCACTGAGGGTGATTGTGACAGCCTGCTCTGGCACACCTGTGAGTCTAGTGACAGTTGCAGTCAACACCTTACCAGTGGCACGTTTTACATCCACTCTAGGTGCGTGTGGGTTGGACTCAGGACCAGCCTTGAACTCAACAGCGCTAACGTATTGACGCAGACCGTAGTCTACATTTCCACCCTGTGTCTTTACACTGGCAGCATCATGATAATATTCGTCCCTGTTTTCGAAGTCGGAGGACGGTGTGAACTCATCGGAACTGATTGGTATCAGAGAACTGTCTATGCCTGCATCGTTGATGAAGACGGAGATGCCCACTGCTAATGACTCGAAGAAGTTCGGGCTCTGCCCATACGTGGCGTCAAGCAACTGTAAGTACCCATCGCTTGTATTGACACTGGTGTACCAAGACCACTCACCGTTGGCGAGATGCACCTTTCTATAGCGATACGCGGTGGTCACGCCTTTGTAGGTAGCAGTGCTCGTAGTTGAGTCTGGGAAGATGTTTATGTTGTTCACATACAGCCTTTTGTTGACAGCGTCCCATTTTACTGCAAATGTTGAGTCTAGGTATTCCCTGTTCTGCAACGCTATTGAGAAGGCTGATTTGGCCTCCCTGTCTGCAAGTTCATTCTCGCTCTTGAATCTCCTACCGACCGGACTGGGATTGTACGTGTGCGCTGTATGAGTGGCGTCAACGTGTATCTTGAAAGCGTTACCGGGACCAATGGAGTCGTGGAAGAACTGCTCAGAGAACAGGGGTATCTCCGCTATTGCCCTAGTGCTTGCATACTGAGTGCCCAACTGGTAATCATGTTGCACATCGTTTAGGGACTGATGCATCCTGTCATTCAAGGTAGTGCCGTTTTCCAAGTCGGACTCATCTCCAAAGTCCGCCTCACTGAACACTGTGAAGTTACCGTTTATGGTGACGGAGGTACCACTGGTCGGTCCAACCATGAAGCCAGTAGCGTTGAGTAGTTTACCGACTGCTAGATGCGAGGTGCCATCACTGGACAGGAAGTCCAAGGTAGACGCGCTGGCTGCGCTGAAGACAAACGTTGACCCAGTCTTGCTGTCGTACTTGGCACTGCTTCCATCAGGTAGGTGTATTCTACCATAACGAGGGAAGCCGTATGTCCCCCAAGACGCTAGGTCAGTGCTCTCGTTGTTCAAGGGCTTAACGTGTAGCGTCGCTGCACCACTGGTCCAGTTAACGTCTAGTTGGTGCGCTGTCACTGAGTAAGACCTGCGAGTCGAATAGGACTCATGAGCGAGTATGCTCTTCTGAAACACAGGTCTGGTGTCCATGGCACCTTGACCCGGACCACCTAGACTCACCGTAACCACAGGCGCATTAGGCTCTATCTCCTTGACAATGTGAGAATCTGGACTCCCCTTCCCTGTGAAGTCTATTCTCCTTGATACGATGGAGTCTGCAACTCCGACACACCTAATACCCTCTATACCGCCTTGCTCGCCTACAGTCTCATCGATGCTTCTTACCTTAGCACGACTCATCATGTAGAGTATAGACACACGATTGAGGACACCGCTGATATTCACATTAGAGAGGAGCATACTGCGTCTTCTATCGGTCGGTTGCAGTATGATGCGCATGTCAGCGGAGTTGTTGCCAGTCACTGTGAAATTGTCAATAACGTCGTACATCTCGTATATCGGGGTCGCAGAGGTCACAGTGCCTGTGTCAAACTGACCAGCAGCAGGGCTGTTGGGTGTCACATCAGGCTCTAGTCTATCGTAACTGCCCTTGTCTGCCATGATTTTTGTGTTCTTGACTTGATTCAAATACAGCCTGTGAAACACTGAGTCATGGTCACCAGTGGTGCTGGTTGACTCAAGTATGACACCGGGAGTCTGGTTCTGTATGGAGTCTGAGTTGTTCCTTGGTGTGTAGTTGGCTGGTGTGAGAGACTCATCGACCTCGTCATCGGAGGAGAAGCCCTCTGAGGTATCACCTACGAGGCTGTGGTCATATAGCAGTTCATCGCCTACGTTTATCTCCTCTGTATCTACATCGATATAACCGCCGGGTGCGAACAGCGTATGCCCTGATGCGATTGAGTTGATGATGGCGTCGTAGACATACTCGCTACCGGAGACTAGAGTATCGGAGGACGGAACCGTCTTCTCCACCATGAGCAAGGGTTGCACTGTGCCACTCATGCTCGCGCCAGTTAGGTCGATTGCGTTGTAGTGTATCTCAACAAAGGGTGCTAGGGTTGGTGTTAGTTGCGTAAGCCTCGGTACGTGTAGTATAGCGACCCTACTCTCTTTTGATGGCTTAACGTGATACTTGCGTATGTCATCGCTGATGTGCGTCTGAGCATCGTCTGAGTCGTATACTTGGAAAGGTGGTATGGGCCCTTTCAAAGCGAAGGGTGTGTAATCAAAACTAGGACCGCCAATCGCTATGAGTTTTCTTTTACCAGCGGGCGGGCTAGTGGTGTTGTTGTATGAATTGAATGCCACAGTCACAGTGCTGGAATCAACTACGTTGACGACCTCCATGTTACCGAACTCACGATACACGTCGACAACGCTGTTCATCGAGACTCTGTTGTGTATGCCCGTTTGCACTTCGTCATAGATAATTTCTATGACATCAGCAGACCCATCGGCCCTCTGGTCTATTATCTCCTCAGAGGACTTAGGTAGCATTCTCAGGTAGCAATGGCCCTCGACATGGTTCTTGGTATGCCTCCCACTATGGCCTATCTGATACGCCTCATCGACCGTTGTCGGCCAAGTGACTGCAAAAGGGTTGTTGGAGTCAGAGGATGTGGTGGCCATGGCGGATGAATAGACAAAACCATGATTCTGGAACTCACTCTCGTCAATCACCATCTGCCCTGTCCTATCAATAATCTGAGATGTGAAGTGTGGAGGTTGGTAGGGATTACCAGTCGCTGAGTCTAGGAGAAGGTCGGAACTCACTACAACGAAGTGGTTGTCCACTCCAGTGCTCCTAGTATGTAAAGCAGGTATCATGCCGTTGGTTGAAGAGGCGAAGTCTAGGTGTATGCTGGACACAAGTAGGTTGCCTGTATCGACGTTTATGCTGTGTAGCCTAACTCTCTCAGGTGGTTTGCTGTTAGGCGCTTTGGTATCAGGGTCAATCCCATCCGGGTTGATTAGGAGGTTGTAGGGCGTATGGGAGATAGCGTGTGTGGATAGAGAGCCGGACTGATAGTCTAGAACTTTGTAGTCACCACTAGAGTACTTGTGCACACCGGTGGAGTCCTTAGAAAACACGTAGTTACCGGAGACTGTGGATAGACCAGTCAGACTCTTTGCCAACGTTGTGGCATCTGTGCTGGACATGCTGATTTGGGAGATTGTAACACTAACCCCATCCATGGTGGTGCTGTTGTTTGCTATCGAGGAGAATGTAAACACACCCTCTATTGGTGATATTGGCTCTTCAAATCTATACAACAGCAGAGTCTCAGCATCCAAGTAGGGACCATTGCCATCAACCATGGTTGGGCTGAAAGCAGCACTGAGGTGTATACCCTCCATAGTGCCACGGAAACGACCACCCTCACCACCGATGAATGTACGATGAGACGATGACCTGAGTGTCAGTCCCTTGTCCTTTGTTGACTTTGACGCTACCATGGCCCCATTGACATACAACTCCACCGCTGATGGTCTAACTGCTGCTACCACGTGAATGAGTGGTCTGTGATTTCTGTTCAAGTCAGTAGCGTCATCACTACCACTGACGAATCTGTTGTACGAATCCTGCACTCCTTGATACTCTATGTGGGGATAGACGGTTCCCTCGTATCTGTTAGACTCTTCGTTTGCCGTAGTCAGTGTGACAGTTGTGTCTCCTTGGTCTCCTGTGAGGTGCGCTACGAACACCGCAGGACCGGGTGTGTCTACGTTCCCTAGCGATAGCCTGAACTGCCCCTCCTTCTCGATGATTGTACCACCGCAGTCCGGTATGACCCACGCCTCGATTGTGATATACCCGTTGAAAGCCCCAGACGTAGCCCCTTGTGACCTATATGAGAGGGGGGCGTCAGGTGAGAGGATGTTCCTGACATCGTAGGTGTCTTGGGTTGTTTTCTCACCCAGCGTGGAGAAGGCACCCTCAGGCACCACGATGCTGTCAGTGATACCGTTGAAGAACATCGCATGGTTCTTACGGGTAATGACTGTCACTAATTCTCCCCCATCAAGATAGTATCATGTTGTCTATTGGCGCGAATATCAAGTTGAACGAGTACACAGACTCACCCGCATCATACGTGATGTCGAGTTTCTGCACCGCTCCTTGGATACCCTTGCGCTCATCCTTCAAATCCATCTCGACGCTTGCAGGATGGTCATTGCCCTCCGATGTCTTTTCTTTGCCGTAGTAGAAACCAGTGGGCATGAAGAAGTTACGCGCGACATACAACTCACCGTTCTCTGCCTTTATCGTGGAGTTGTACGGTATCTGTATGCCAACAATGTAGTCCCTCAGGTCGTTTCTGTCTCTGGCTTTTCTCTTGCTTTCCTTGACAGCAACTTGAGAGAGGTATTTACCTCTCCTAGAACTGTTGTTGATTACACCGTAGAGGTCCTGTACCTTGTCACCTGCTGATTTTATCGTCTTGTCAGACCCACCCGAGAACTTGACTATTATGGGAGACACGAAATAAGCACCTGCTCTTGTCGCAAAATGAAAATCAGGTGTAGTGATTATGGCATTGGTGAAGAGTCCAACAGTGGCCATTGTGATACTCACAAGCGTGCTTGCATCAGACAACGCACCACTAGAGGTTGCCTTCTTACCAGCGTTCGTGGGGACCGTAGCGGTGTACTTGGATGAGAGTTGTGCGTTGATGTATGCGGCGACACCCGTGGCAATCTGCTCAGGTGTCGCATCACTGGTGTTCACTAGCACCGTGGGTGTGCTACCAACGCCACCATTGGATGAATACGCAGTACCACCAGCACTAGCGGTGTTTGTGAATGGTATCAAATCGAATTCACTAATCTGTGATGCTGTCTTGGACTGTAGTCTAAGCACTCGACCGAGTAATTGTGTTAGATTATCAGACGAGGCCCAAGATTCAGCCACAGCGGTTTGAGTTCCGCTTCTGTCACTTATCCGATGTCCAAAGTCTATGGTCGCAGAATGTGCTGCCTCTGGTGTACCATCCCTATCATCGCTGATTACGCCTTGAATGTTGATGAAGGCCTTGTTTATGTTCCAGTCCATTCCTATTCTTCTGCTACCGGTCCAAGGCAATGCTGAGCCACCGACTTTCCTTGTCGTGCTTAGAACCATGCTAGTAGCGTCTAACTCAATGAGCCTTCCATTCTCTTGAACCAATCTGATGGGAACGGCCTTTGCCATCAACCATACCTCCCACTCATTGTTCCCCCACCAACACTGCGTGCAAGTTCTTGTTGTATCAAGTCACCAATCTCCCTAGCCAACTCCCTCTTGTCGGTAGCGTCGGTGATACCACCAAGGTTGAATGTCATCTCGAAGTTATACGACACACCGCCTGATACGGCTGTGCCTACGGTAGTGCCGCCACCACCGCCACCACCGAAGCCTAGTGCATCACCTATGCCGCCTACGACTGATTTACCGAAATCGAATATGCCCCTTAACGCACCACCAATCGCATCAAACATCGCTCCAAGCGTGTTGTCGTAGATGGTCTTCATCATGCCGGTGATTGAGTCCCATGCACTGCCAATCGCACCAAATACAGCGTTTGCAGCATATTCCATGCCGTCAAATAATGCTCCAATGGTAAAATCCCAAACAGTGGACATAGCACGTGTGGCGATACTCCATAGAGCCCCGAGGCCATCAAATGCGATTTTAGCACCAGTCATCAGACCTTCAAATAGATTACCAAATGTCATATTCCATGCCGTCTTGGCATTCTCTAGCGCTTTGCCCCATTCACCAGTGAAGATATTGAGCCAGAACATCATGCCGTTCTTCATGAAGTCCCATATCGGCATAACCACCGAATTCCATATTGATACGATTGCGTTGGTCAGAGGCTCAAATGCTTCTTTTATGAAATCAAACGCATCAACTGCCTTGTCCTTGGCAAAGGCAAACGCCTTGCCTAATGCTTGACCTATTTTTGATGCTGCACCACCTATTACGCTCATACCTGCGCTAATCGTTTGTAGAACACCCTGCATAGCATTGAGAGTGAGTAAGGCAGCCTGTAGTCCAACTGCCATTAGAAGTCCTCCTCCATCTCAAGGAATGTGTAGTCAAACTCGACAGTATCATCGCTCTCTGAAACCTTCTGTTTCTTTTGCTCTAGCCTCTCTTCTTCATTAATTGCAAGAGCCCAAGATAGGGACTGTCTGAAGATTGGCTCGCTCATGTTGTAGACCTCGTATAGTGATATGCTGTAATGTTTCGCCACGATATAGGCGAACAGTTGCATCTGCATTTCTAAATCTTCTGAAGATTCTATTCTTCTCTTCTTTAGAAACTGCCGAACTTTCAACTGTTCGCCTTCGTAAAACCCCCTTGCATTGCCTCCGCCAACTCATCTGGCTTAGGTAGTAATGATGCTATCTGCTGACCGACATATGCATTCAGGTTCATCATGTCGTCCACAGTTAAGTCGGGGTTTGTTCTAACAACCCACTCTGAGAATGCGTAACGCCAGTATCCATCTAAATTCAAAGACACATCATTACCCTGCATGGAGAACATGCTTTGGGCTGCTTTCTGAACGTCAAAAAACGTAATGTCTCTTACCCAGACTTCCATCTTCATATCTGGGTTATCGCGGTCTGCACTGATTTCGTGCCTTTGTTCACTCTTCCTCGTAATTAGGTGATTCTTGTCTACTATCGTCATATTGTGTCACATCCTCGGTTGCAGCCTCTTGCGAGGGGGCATCCGGCGTTACATCAGTAGCCTCTTGCAAGGGGACGTCAGTTTCGCCTTTGGTCGGTTGGTCGACTATACCTGCGTCATGGTGTCGGAGTCTTAACACTACCTCAGATTTAGTGCCTCTAATGGTTATTCCTCGCTTTTTGCACAATGCCTGTAATTCACGCACGGTAAATGAGTTGTAGTCTATCTCTCCCCCGAATGGATTGTCCTTGTCATCGATTACGGTCTCTTCAACGACAACCTCTTGAGGAGCCTCCACAATCTCTGCTTCCTCCTCCTCTTCCTCAATCTCCTCGACTCTCTCCTCAGTATCCTCAACCTCTGCCTCTTGTTCGGGCTGGACACCATCATCAATCTCCTCTATGAACTCCTCTTCAAACATCTCCTCTATGGCTTCTGCCACATCTGACACTTTGTCCCTCAGGACATCGAAGGCAGCATCGACCCAAGAAGGGGTATCGTCCACAACCTCCTCTATGTGGCGACTCCTTATCCTCTCCATCACTATGTCATCGACCGAACTTCTGCTAGATTGATTGAGCAGACCGTCGTGCCATTCCTGTTTGTACACGGTAATCCCGTTGATGTCTAACAACCAATCGACGTACTTGCTGTGCGGATGCCTGCTGTAGTATTGAACTCTCTTTACCGGTTTTGGCTGTAGCATGGTATCCCTCAGGCATGGATGATGGTATCTGTTGCGATGACCTTTATTGCCTTTGGTAGTATCTTCAACTTTGCTCTTAGAGGTCCTTTGTCCTCTGGTATCGGTAGAGGTGCCTCTACAATGTAGTAGTCATCAATGAGTATGTCAATGCTTTCTGCCGTCCCACTGGATACGACCTTGTTGAATGAGAGGCGTATCATGTCGGAGTCTGTCTGTGCTGCCTCATCAGTATCATCGAAGTTCTCAACTGCTCTTCGCATGTTGTGATAGAATAGGGGGTCGTCTACGATTATCTCCATCTCCAAGTCATACTCGGTCTTACCCTCAACCGCCAAGGTAGGGTTACGTGTTCCCGCAAATGGGACTTGGTCAGTGGCAGCGTTACCTATGTTGGCAGCACCAATCGTGTAGTACTGCTGAACTCCGGTCTTACCGTTTAGAGTGAACGACACCACTTGTCCTAGTTGAGTGCCTAACATACTTATGTTGCCGTTGTAGAACATAAATGGCTTCTGTGTACCCTTCTCTATGCCTGATTGCTTTCTCTTCACCTCAGTGTTAGCAGTGTCTTCGAAGAGCCTGTGTGTGTTGTACCTGTCACCGGGGTTGGTCGACTCCAACCTACCTGTGTCCGTATAGCACAGTGCTGAGTCGAAATTCACAGTCATGCGTAGCGCAGCGTCTGTGTCAGCGTTTAGGGAGAAGTCCTTGACCTTACAACCCCTGAAGACACGAGTTAACTGCTTGGAATCCGTAGTACCACCGTCAAATGTACCAGCATTGCTGTCTGCATCCCTTCTTCTAACGCTAACTTCCATCGCAAATGAGGGAACAGTGGTGCGTGAGAAAAATAGGTGATTGACGGGATTGGACAAGGCACCAGTGGTTTTGTTTCTGTGTGGACTACCATTGCTTGAGTCTGTCTGGTATCTAGCGAAGTAAACTCTGGCATTATTGTCATATGCGTAGTGAAGAGGGTCATCCAACCAGACCTTCGCATCACCACCGGACATGCTTATTGCCACTATCCTTCTGACCTCTTCCTTGATTGCTTTGTCAATTATCTGGGTAGCATTGACTGCTGGCCATGCATCCGCTGCTAAATCTCCACCAACACCAGTGTCCCTGTAAGTCTGCACATCGACTCTATCGACCGTGTCACTAGCACCATCGATGAAGATGTAGTCTCCTATCTTCAAGTCAGCACCACTACCACCATCCGCTGGTATTCTAGGATTAGTGCTACCACTACTGTCGAAGGTAATGAATGACGTACCAGCCTCGGTTGCTGCTGCTAGTTGATATGTATCACTCGCGTGGCCCTGTTGCCTCACATTGTCTGCATTTACGACTTCTTGTCCTAAGCAGTAGTAAAACCACCTACCGTTGTGTATGTTGCAATCGAATGAGCCTCCCACATTGGTGAACCTACCGGGGACCTGCACTGCTACATCACGACCAAGACCCACCACATGATACCTCTTCAGGTCAACTTTGGTCTCAGGAAGGGAAACTGTGCTTACCAGTCCAACGAATTGGTCAGTCAGAACACTCTCAGCAGATGCATTAGCAGCATCGGCATGAGCCATGTCAACATCGATGTTGGGCGTTGCGAATGGTAGGATGGTCATTACATCGTTCGACTCAGAGTCCTTGTCAGCAGCGCTATGGTCAGTTTTCAACGCTGGTGTTATCGTAATCTCAGTCTTACCGTCATTGTCATTGTTAGCGTCATTGGCAACTTCCTGCTTGATGATTGTGAACATTCTGCCGCTGTTGCCGTAGTCATCGTCCTGTGAGAAGTTGGAACTCCCAGATGCTATCGAGAAAATGACTTTGCTACCGACCAACATGCCGTTTGGAAACTCAAGTATACCGCTGTTTACTGGTGTATCTGCAACACCGCCGCTGAGAACGATTACGCTAGTATCTTTGACTAAGTCTTGATGTGGTGCGTTAGAGGCATTGGCGCCAGTTTCGAAGGAGGCAGTGAACTTGAAGGAGCCTGCGTAGTTGTGCTCCAAGCGTATTGCAGACTCGTGCCCGAACGTTACTTCAGACAAATCCCCACGATAAACTGTCGACGGCATGGCTTCCTCTCACCTCATGGGATTAACTCTGCAAAGATAACAACTTCTATCTGGAAGGTCATTCTGAAGAGTTTCTTACTCCTATCTGACAAATCCGTGCGAGTTTTGTACACCAATCTGTCAAAGTTGACACCGTCGCCTTTTCTGTTTAGATGAATGCATCTTCTCAACTCGTTCTCCATCTTTTGAAAATGCACACGACTCCTCATGGTTCGCATATCTACAGTGATGTTTATTCTAGTCGTTACGAAGTCATACAGCAACTCAGGGGTCTCCTCGTTGTGCGCTGTTTCAAAGACGAGTAAGAAGTCAGTCTTATCCAAGTCCAGACGCTTGCCTCTCTCAGGTCCGGTCTCGGCTATGTCAATAATAACGGGCTTGTAGTTGTCAGTGTTACCCCTGCTCCAGTTATCACTGAGCACGTCAACCACAGCATCAATGCCTTCTTTGAACGTCGCTACCATGATTAGAACTCCATGAACTCTTTCTTCTTCTTCTGTCGGTCATAGGCGTCGTGGTCAGGGAGGATGACACCCCCCTCGTTTCTTAGTTTATACTCAATTAGTATGGGAGATTCAGTCATCATTCTTCGATTAACCCTGTCTTGCAATAAGGCCTCGTTCTCGAACGATAAGTCATCACCATCAAGACCCCTCTCGGTTCTTTCTACAGCCTCCCTGTAGTCAGAACCCTCTGTTACTGCTTTCTGTATTTCTTGCTGGGCATCACCACTACTTAGTGCAGCATCGAGTGTCTTCTTCCACTCGGCATAGACAAGCCTTTCCATTTCCTTACTCAAAGGAAATCACCTCTATGTATCTAGGTAGAGTCCTATCGATGTCCTGTCTGTATAGTTGTATCTTAGAAGAGAGGTCAACGTTCTGTGTTCCCTCTGGTATGAGCACGCTTCTGTCGTCGCTCAATAATAACTCGATGGCCACCATCTTAGTGGATATATCCTCTATTGCCTTCTCAACGTATCTCTCACCGTAGATGTATGCGACCTTGATTGCATTGTACTCAAAGAAAGGGTATGAGTTGTTGAAGTAGACTATTCCCAACTCTGCGTCCATCCAGAAGTCCCTGAGCCTGCCTTTGTCGCCGCTGGCGCTACCCCCTTGTAGGTCTATGGCGAATCTATGCTGAGTGACTGTGGCATCTGCGCTGCTCAAAGCGGTAGCACTACCACCCCCGAAATCGCCGATTTGCTTGCAGTTCGTAAACACAGTGTCAGTCTTGCCCTCGTAGAACACGACATCACCTGCGGAAGAGCCCATGAGAAGGCCGGATGGCGCGAAACCGTCTGTGGAATCGACCGTTATATCCATACTACCAGCGCTTATATCACCCGTGGACGAGGCTGTTGTCGCTGTGTTGGTGTGTGTCTGGGATAGTTCCAACATGGTGGTTGGGCTGTCGACTATTGCAATGGAGGAATCCTCACCACCGACGGTGTCCCTCATGCTGGTTATCTTCACTATTCCCGAGCCGTAGTCGGCATTAGCAGTTGCTAGATACTCATTGTGAACCGCCACATTCGAGGTCGAACCGGGCATGATGAGTGCTGTGCCCCCTATGTCAGCGAACTCGATAGCGCTGGCGGACACTCTGTCCTCCTTGTTGATGAGGTCGGCGAGAGTCTGAGCGTTGCTCATGTAGTCTAAGTCCAGCCTGAACTTACCATTGTCATGAGTCTGAGCACCTGCGTCACCCACTGCTATCGACTCAAGTGTGGCGAAGACACCTGAGCCATTGGCTAGGAACACTTTACCCGTCGTCTGCACCGTACTACCGCTGCTGGTCGAGTCCGTCGAAGTCTTCTTGGCAAACTTGATACGAGCCTCAGCAGCACCTATCTCCCTGTAATCGTCGCCCTGCCATAGTTCGACCCTCAGCAATTGCTGTACGTTCCTGAATAGAAGCGGGGCTGTACCTACGTAATCCGTATAGTATCGTCGCCTGTATGGTTTGTAGGTATCGAAGTTGATGTACTCGGCAGAGACCAGATTGGGTCTCCATGAGTTGTGAGTGATGTTGTCTATCCTGTCTTGTACACGTAGGATGAGTTGCTTCACCTTGTCGTATGTTATCCCCCTAGTACTACCGTTCGTGAAGGAGGCCTTGTTCTGTACAAATGGATTATCAGCAGTCTGGTAATCAGTATCCGTTATTGAATCCGCAAACCCGAGTCTAACTCCATTTATATTTGAGGTTATAGTGGTAATTACCCTTTCCAAACCTAGAGGGTCAGCATCACTGTATATCAGAATCGTGTCTCCTACTGCGAATCCGATGTTACGGTAATCGGTCCCAGTAACGAAAACCCCTGTGGTACCAGCGTCTGCTGCCATTGCCACTGCTTCTTGAGGGCCTATCTCCAACAGGTCAGCGACCTTCTGTGGTGTGGTGTAGACAAGAGCATCAGGGTCAAGAGGTCTCGTCTCAGGTTCACCCGGACTGAAAATCTGTGGCATTAGAGCCTTGCCTCCTCATTTCTAGTTGCTAAATTATATTCCATTGGTCTGCTACAAGAACCACATGTCTCCCTCCACATGAAATGAAGGAAACCACAGTGCTTGCATCTTGTACCAGAACCTATGTTAAGTATATCAGCGACGTCTTTGACGCGCTTGTTTTGTTTCTTTACAGTACCCTTCAGAGGGTTGGGGTTATCCCCAACCACTCCATCGTCGTACTTTATGTCTGAACGTACGTTTTGTTTCTGTGCTCTGGATATGTCTTCGATATCAAGTTCTCTCAATTCGAAACCCATTCATACCCCTCACCATCAAACGTATGTCACCAGTATGTAGATATTACCCAAAACCGTAAACGGGTCCGACGCTATCAGGCTGGTAGTGCTTGACGCATCGCCCAACGTACCTACAGCAGTTGCTATGGTCGTTGACAGCGTGGACGTGTCAGTGAACTCCTTCGGTGAGAAGGGTCCAACGACTTTGTACTTCGGTGTTAGGTTAGCCATTTAGGTCACCGCCTTAACTGCGGTGTCCCATAGCGAACCATGTGCCGTCTTGCCCGTTTACGTTCTGGATGACTAGTGAGGTGCCGTTGATGAGTGCGAACACTCCATCGACTCCTGCTCCAGTTCCAGCAGTTCCGCTTCCCGCAACTGCGTTACATGCTACTATGTCGGCTAATAGACCAGATAGGTCGATAGTGCCTCCAGCATCGCTTCCGCCATTGGTAAAGGTTCCAGTAACCATTAGCAGGTTACCCATTGTGTGTGGTCGTGTGTCTATTGTACTTGCAAATGCCATCTATTTATTCCTCCTGTGTTGTCTCCTCGACTGGTTCTTCGACGATTTCTTCTACTGGAGCCTCTTCTACTACAGGCTCCGGTACGACTACGGGGGCAGGTGGGTTAAGGACCTTGTCAACCAGACTCAATAGTTTGGTCTTGGTTTTGTATCCCCCACCCACGCTGCTTCCGTTGTCTTCAAGCCATTTGATGATGTTGGCTCTAGTCCAACCCTCATCTGGCAATCCGTCTCCGTCCAAATCGATTTGGATTCCTTCGTCTCCCTCAATCAGAAACACTGCGTCGCTGATTTTCCTACGGTGCTCGTCTAGCCATTCCTGACTGACTTCCCTTGTTTGCCCACGAATGAAGGCCGGAACTTTAGGGTCCGGGCTCTTCCTCTCGTAGAAGGGGCCTTTGTAGGTCATGCGGGGCACGAAAGACCACCTCAGACCACTACTAGCAGTAGTTCTGCTCCAGTCGTGTCGTTGGTGGTACCGTCAGTTGTCGCTTCTATGTCGAAGGTAAGCACGAGGTCGCTGGTTTTTACCACTGCAAAGTTAGCAGTTGCGTCTGCATGCTGTCCTACCACTGTCAAGATTTTACTGCACTCGCCGCTTAGGGTTAGTGTTTCACCCTCGGCTAGAGCGCTGTTCATCGTAACAGCGAGAAGTCTTGGACTTCTTCTGTTTGCTACCTGTGTGTTAGATGCTGCGAAGCCACCAAGGTTACCGGGGTAACCGTCGGTTGATTGTCCATCGAGCCATAATGTCTCGCTTTCGTCGCTACCAGCCCATAGACCAAGGTCTAGGTTGACCGTGGTAGTTGCGCTGCCGCTTGTTGTGTATACTATTCCTCTGTGTGTTGTTGCTGCCATATCATTTCACCTCTTTATTATCTCCTCTGCAACCTCACTTTAGGTCACGAATACTCCCTTGTGCGCCGAAGAAAGTGGTCCATATCTCACCCATGGTTCGGTATAGTCCCTCTTGACCCAATCTGTTGATTGCGAATGGGTCACCAGTCTCAATTCCGCTCTCGAAGTACTGCGTTGGTATTGCAGTGCTAAAGTAGAGGTAGTCTGTGTCTAGGTAGTAAATCTTGGATAGGTTTCCGTCGTCGTCCATGTCTTTGGTTGGGATGATTGGTACACCGTTGTAGGTTGCGACGATGAATCCGGCTTCCATACCGGGAACACCCTTCACACCGTTGTAGGTTGGTGTAACTCTCTTCTCCTCCATGAATCTCTGCTGGGACTGTAGCAGTTGCTGTAGTCTCATCAGAGTGTCGTATCCAGTTAGCATGACCTTGGGGTTTCCACCACGCTCCCAGATTTGCTGGAACAATGTGTCCAGTTGGTCTAGGGATAGCGTTCGGTCGGTACCGCCGCTGTCACAGTTGACTTCTGCGTCAGACCATGAGTTGGCTGACCTGTCGATGCTGTATAGGTCCATGTCTGCGTCTGCGCTCACGTGGGTTGTGCCGCCTCCCATTGCTGAGTGGCTTGCAGTAACTCGGTCTAATGACTCGAAGTTGTTTGCTGCTGGTGTGTCGACGTCCGTTAGGAGCATCTTGTTGACCATCTCTGCGTGGTGCTTACCCATCTCTTCCTTGAGGACTGCTCGGATGTCTCCCAATCCGTCGTCCCTGTCTGCTAGGAAGATAGCCGTCTCGGACATATCGAACGTGTGTGCGATTGTCTTTGGCTTTGCAGCGATGTGCTGGAAGGTAGGCTTCACAGTGTCAGGTAGTATTGCATTCTCTGCAACACCACCGTGGACAACACCTGCGTTTGGCTTGTCTGTGATAACTCTCCAACCACTCCTGTCCCAAGGTCTCTTGGGTAGGATGCTGAAAGCATTGAACTCTTGGTTTAGTTGCGACCAGACCTTGCGACCGTAGATTGCTTGGTATGTACCAGCAGTCGTGGACAGCATAGGACTGTCAGCCTTGAGCAACTCACTACCGGAGTAGGAGTAACCCATTGCGTTTCCAGCGCCATAGTAATAGCGCTCCATATCAGTTATTGTTCGTACGTAATCTCTTGCCATATTTTTTCACCTCTTATTTACTCCGGGTTGAATGCCCTGTTAGCCAGATTGTGGACTTCACTCCATGACATCTTGGCCAAATCATCCGTTGAAGGTACGCTGACTGCTGGCTCTTCTGACTTCTGAATGGTTTCACCCACTACTGGTACAGCGCCTGCTTCGATTCTCTCGGTCAGTGCTTCAATTGATTTCTGTAGGTCTGCTAGAGGACCGCGTGCATCGTATGCTGCGGCCTCGGCTTTTGCGATTTCCTCTTCTCGCTCGCTTGCGAAGCGGGAAGCAAACTGGCTCTCAAGGGTTCCTCGGAACTCTTGCTCCATTGCAGCAGCCTTGTAGACCTCGTATGCGGCCTCTACGTCTGCCTCACTAACAAGCGCTGGGTTTAGGTAGTCGGATTTCTTGACTTCTTTCTCGCCACCACCAGTGCCTAGTTTTCCTACAGCACCAGTTGAGGGAGAGCCACTTTCCTGTGCTCGACCTTTTACCTGACCACCGAAGTAGTCAGCACCGTCTCCAATGGACTCTGGTGTGGAACCCAAGTTTGCTTTGTTGAGGTCATCAAAGTGCGCTCTTGCACCGTCGATGTCCACTCCACCGCTCTTCAGGGTGTCTTCCATCCAGTTAAGGTACTCAGAAGTAATGACATCCGAGTAAACGTCAGATTTCTTGGCGTCATCGCCATACATCATCTTGTCTTTGTCGTCCTTCTTGTCATCGGCTCCCTTGTGCATGCCCTTCTCGTCCATGTCCTTGTCCTCTTTCTTGCCTTCTTTCTTGCTTTCCATGTGCTCTTTCAATCCTTCAGGCATGGCACCCTTCTCCATGGAGTCGAGCCTACCTTCTAGACGAGAGAGTACATCGCTCATCTGTTTCATCATGTCGTCATTTTCTTCTGTCATGTTTTTGTCTCCTTTGTCTTCTTTCAGTATGCTAAAAGTTGCTTCTGGGTTTATTCCTTTTTCACAAATAGTGATTTCGTGTAGTTCAAGTTTACTGATTTCTTGGTAGTCGCCCCTTTTTGGGTCCGATTTCCTCATTCGCTTGAATGCTTGGCCTCCGATGCTGAATCCCCTTAGACTTCCCTTGCGTATTTCCGCTGAGACTTCCTTGGCCTTCTCGATGTCACTTCTGAGTTGTACTACAACAAACATCCCGACATCGTCGACTTCGCTTTTCCATAACCTCCCTTCGCTATCCGTGTAATTTGGAATGACTTCTCCTACCTGTATATTTGAGTGCGCTAGTTGGACGTTCCTGTATTTTGGGTCTTCCATGAATTTGGAAAATGCGTCCTTCAGTGCCCCCCTTGTGATTATATCGCCCTGCTTGTCAACCAACTCAACACTGGCGTAACCAGCGACAATGAGGTCTCTTCCACCCTTGAGGAGGGAAATCGACTCATCTCTTCTGAGTAGTTGCTCACTTAGGACCACTAGCCCTGCGTTGGTTTGTCATACTACTTATACCGCTCGCAGTACTAACTACAAGGTTTCATACGTCAGAATCGTCGTACTGCTCTTCCTTTTCCTTCTTTTCCTTAGGTTTCTTAGGATAGTCGGACGGCTTTTCTGGGTCTTCCTCGGGCCTTTCTTTCATATCCCAATCGGGGATAGCATGCTCAGAAGTTAGACTGGTCGGGCCTCTAGGGCTGGCAATGTCAGAACCGACGTCTATTCCCAATGCTCTGCCACCACTCATAGGATAATGACCGCTACCTGCTTTTTCCAAAGCCTCCAATGCTTTCTCCATTACTAGCAGAGCCTTCAGGGTGTCTTTTGGTTTCAGCAGGATATTCTTGTCTTTCTTGGGTTTTAGCAAACCATTACTCTGATTTTCTATTCTACGGGCACGCTCATCAGTCATACCCTCGTCAACCTTGTCTTCTTCTAAATCTGATATGTCTAACTCCTCTTTCAGCAATTCATTGAAACCTTGTCGCCAATAGGGTTCTAGACTGTTAGCGAGTTTCAGGGAATAATCTGACTTGGTTACACTACCTATGGCAGCCATGGGATTTACTGGCTCGTTATTCACTATCTCATACTTTACCAAGTCCTCCGGTAAGTGTATGATGAAATGGCCTCTGTCAATCTCCATGGCAAAGGGGATGTGTATGTCTTCCTCCGCCTTTGCTAATAGGACCCATTTTGGATGCCTCTCCTCTCCCTTCATGTACGTGGACTTAGCATCTCTCAAGAGTAATTTTTGCCCATCACCACCGAGGTCCTTGATAGCATCCTCGAAACCAACCTCATCAGTGACACGTATGGATTCGGGACTAGGGACATGAACAGGCTCATGACTTTCAAACTGTCCTCTCAATAATTTGACTCGCTCTCTAGTGGTGAGGTCAGTTACATCAGTCTCCTCGTACAGCATTATGTCGTTTATGTGCAAATCATCACCAACTATAGTGCAATCAATGACATAGTCCCTCTCACAGACTTTCCTGAGTGATGCTCTCATCTCATCATCGACACCAACTTTCTCGCCATCCTCATCAGTGATGTCTATTCTTTTTCCCTTTCTCTTAACTTTCACTCTCTTGCCATCGTGATACTTCGATATGACCCATTCGCCGGTAAAGCCTCGTAGTTGCTCCATGTCCTCAATCTCAAATATTCTGTGAAGCGGGTCAATGAGTGGCAGTTCCTTAGGTAGTTCTGCCTTCAGCATTTTTCCAACCTGATAGAAATCATCAACCGCCGCCATACCGCTATTTTGGTTTATTCTCATCTGATTGTTTTGCAAAGCAGAGATTTGTGATAGGCCGGGACTGGTAAGCAGTTCATCGACATACCCCGGATTGTTTTGAAAGAGAGCCTGCATCCAAGGCACGCTGACTGAGTTTAGCAATTGCTCATCCGGCATGTTGGTACCAACAATGGGATTACCTTGTGAGTCAAACTCATGACCAATGGTCGGTGACATAGGGTATCCGTGGTCCATCATACCTGAGTTAAAAGCCGGGACCACTGTGTTGCCCTCTAGACTGGATGCTGGTCTTATTGGCACGGTCATCTTACCATGGGCTGGTTTTGTAACACCACCAGCACTGGCATCTTCCAGAGGACCGGATTGCCCCTCATCAAATGTGTAGATGCCATTTGACATCGCTTGGTGGTATGCTTTCGTTCTTTTTGATGAGGCCCACATGGGCAAAGCGCCTCGACTTGCTTTACCTCTAGGGGGTAATGGATGAGGATGCATCTGCAACCCATAGGTCGTTAAGTCACCTCTGGACCTAAGCGCTGATTGTCCTAACTGACTGAGCACGTTCATCGCTGCATATTCGGGAAGCCCTCTGTTCAATGGGACAGAGTCTTTGGAAAACGGATGCTCCTCGAAATCTTCGATATGCTCCCTCATTGGTCTGTCTATGTCCTTGAACTGTGAGAAGTCTCGACCAGCGATGTCTTCACCCATGCGCAGTATCTGTCCAAATGTGGCGGCTTTAGTGGGACCAACTAATTTACCCAGCATCTCCTCAACTTGGGACCTATGGGCATCGTTGTCACTGTCTGGCATCTCAAGTAGTTTCATGGCCTCATCGACACTCATGTCAGGATTCAACTCAACAGCGTTGTCCCTGAGTGTGGTTGCTAGTTGCTTGTGTGGGGACTCCTGCCCTCTGTTTTGCAGCACCTGCTCCAGACTGTCCCTCGTCTCCTCCCTCTCATGATAACCCATAGTAGAGAGGTCATGGTCACCGTCCACCATTAAACCACGACTAGCGTCATAAGCCAAGCGCATGATGTTAGCCATCGCAGTGACAGGGTCGTCAGTGTTGAAGGCATCAGGGTTCTCCTTGAGTATCTGTGGTAGTAACTTAGTTCTAGCGTATGCTGCTTTTGCCATTAAGTCAGCCTCCAGTTTTTCGGAGAAATCTCTGGCATTTCTATCAAACAGTGCACCTCCACTACTGCCACCGGAAAGTTGACTCATCTCTATATTTTCTTGAGCGGCTCTAAGTCGTTCCATGTCACCCCTGAGAATCCTCAATTCCGCTTGTCTGTTCCTTGTGGGTATCTCACCAGATTCGATTTGGCTGATACGGGCCTCTACTTCCAGCATCTCGCTTAGGATGTTCCTAAATTTTTGAGTTTCTTCAATATTTTTCTTTTCACCAACTAACGCAAGATAATCAGTATGACGGTCAGGCCTTGGTCCTAAATCTGGATTATTAAGTAAATCTTCATGAGTGTTCACAAGCGTGTTTGAGGGATTAGCAGGGTTGTTTCTGCTCCTGTTAAGAGCGTAATCCAATCTATGAGCGGCTGCTCCCCTGTTCATTAATGAGGCATCGCCCCTTGTGGAACCTACACCAGCAAAGGGGTGGCTTTGTTGGAAGTCTGCCGCAGTCTCTCTATTGAACTTCCTGTCTTGAAAATGAGTGTCCTCAGTGGGTAACTCATCATGGAGGCTCGCCATGAGTTCTGGGAAGTAAGTCGTCAAGTCATCCGTGTAGTTGTTATGAGCGCTTCTGCTTTTACCGCGTTTACCGACAGTTCTTTTTGAAACACCGTGTCTAGTCGATATCTGTGCAGGTGTTAGGGGAGTTGATTGCTCAGACATAAGGGGGCTGATTAGCAGACCTCCGTATGCACCGACGTTGTCGTTACTGAGAATGGATTTATCAGAGCCTGCGAATGTGAGGTACTTAGAGAGGAACTCGTTGTACGTTGCTGGGTCCTTACCAAGACCGCCCCTATCACCGAAGTACTTGGTCATCAAGTGACTCAAACCCCTTCTCTTACCATCCATGAAGATGTAATGGTCATCATGACCATCTGGTAAGTCGGATGCTCTAGGTGGCGCATGGCCCGACCTTAGGAATCCCTTTGCATTCTTGATATTCTTGGACTGCATACCCAGAGAGACACTTGCGTCATATCGCTTCAGTGCTTTTTCAACGTCATCCTTGGGCAATAGAGGCCCTTCATATAACTCACCGGGGATAGTCGGATGTTCATTTAGTTCATTCAGTTCACTGTCGTACCCGGCGAGACTCAGAAATCCGTCTCTGGATAGTTGCGCCTGATTTGACCTGTTAGCATGAGACAGAAATCCCTCTGCTGGAGAATCACTCGTCTCCAAATGTGCTTTGACATAATCGTGGTTTACATCATCATGGGCGAACAATTCACTCAACTGTGTAATCTCATCAGGGTCTTCTGCGTTTTTATTGAGCACTGAGTTTAGTGACTGCAATAACTTATCGTGGAGTTTTGCCTCTCTCAGAGCAGTTGCCATACCACCCTCAGTGCCTTTGAATTTTGAATCATCTTCGGATTCTATGGTCTTTGGCACATTAGCGGGTCCTGACTTTTGATTCCTGCTGAACCAGTGGTACTCAGCCCCAGCGTTCATCTCTAGGTTCTTCTTGAGTCTAGTCATAGGGAACTCCTTACCATCGGACAACTTGACTAATTGACGTTCAGGGTCATCGCTCCCGTGTTCATCGAGATGTTGGAGTATCCTAGTTCGGTCTTCTGGCTTTAAGAAGTACAAGCCTTTCATCAGAGTGTTCCAACCCATGGAGTGGCTGTGTTTCATGCTATATGGCTCAGCGGCCTCTGGATTCTGAGTCCTGAGGTCAGCCGCCTCTTGCTCGGATAAACCCTCAGTAGGTTTGACAGTCGTAGTGACAGTGCCACCTCTTGACATCTTGTCCATCCTGTCTTTGAAGTGCTGCATCTGCATCGCTCTCTCCTTGTTTTCTTCCGATAGTCCAGAGAATTTTTCCTCAAGAGCAGTCATATCAGTACCCTCCTCTTTTGTCCATCTGTCAAAGTCAAGCATACGGGTAGTCTCCATGTGGTCGTACGGGCTATCTGCGTCTTTTGACTTCGGACCACCAAAGAAGGAGAAGGCTCTCTCACCTTCACGTCTATCGACGCTATCGTAAATCGGAGAGCCTATTTTCCTGTGATGCTTCTCGTGAGCGTCCTCGGCTCTCATGGCTTGATTGGCAAAAATCTCCTCTTTCTCAGGAGCCTCTGCCATTTTCTCATGAAAGTCGTCTTTCCACCAAGGTGTACTATCGTGGCCAAAGTACTTCTCAAAGAGCATAGACTCATAGGTGGGCCTACCGGTAACGACGTTCTTCATTCTTAAAGGGTGAACATCCTCGTGAAATGGATGATGAACAGGATAGTTTTCTTCAGCGTCAGGTCTGGCACCGGGCCATTCACCATGCGCCATACCAATGTCGTGATTACCGGTTATTCTGTCCTTCATCCCTATTACTTGTCCACTTTCATCAACCTCAGGTATCGCATAGGGGTGACTGGTCACATACTGAGATAGAAGCCTAGAGAGATTCCTTTCCCCAAGGTCAAATTCTCTTTTTTTTCTTCTACTCTGCTCTGCCTGCCTAACCTCTGGCAGGCTAGCGAATCTACGCTCATCGCCCTCAAGCATCTGAATTAATTCGTTTGGTGATAGCCTTTGTTTTAGGATATCAGTGGCAGCCTTTAAACAGAGTAAATCGTCGTTCGTGGCCTCATAGTCTATACCTGAACGTATGATGTTGTCAACAGAGAGGAGGTAATGACCTGCTTCTTCCTCGTAATCATATCCAAGTGTTATTGACTTAAGGAGGTCTATTCTGTTCCTTTCAAGAACTTCTAGACCATCCTCACGCACTTAATCACCTTCTCACCTCATTGCCGGTGCATATTGTGCGCATTGGCTTAAACTCATCCCATCATGGCCGGGTAGTTTACAACCTTCGTATGCATTTGCACCACACCTTGCGCAAGGACTCATTACGGCTGGTGCCTTGATTACTGCTATCTTGCCCATGTTTATCCCTCTGTCAGGTGACCGGGTGCAGGGGTATCATGTGGATTCTGGTTTCTATTCAAAGACTCTAGGTTTACAGTGGATGAAGATGCGCCTTTGTTAGCAACGTCTTCTGAATCTAGTAGACTGTTGTTGGTGCTGTATTGTTGATGGTATGTGTTGCCACCGGTCTCAATCATAAATTGAGTTGACTCAGGTTTTGTGTTGAAGGTCTGTATCTTGTGTTGTGAGCCTTTCTTCATATCGACCGCCGTCTTACCCATGCAACCCATCTTACACATGCCCTTTTCCAACTTCTCACCACAGGATGGGCATTTGCCACTGCCTTTCTTCATATCAACCGATGCCTTGCCCATGCAACCCATCTTCATGCACATGCCCTTCTCCATGTCCATTTTACCACCACAGGATGGGCATTTGCCACTGCCTTTCTTAGTTTCATCCTTAGCACCCTTGCCATCTGCTGCGAATGATGGAACTTTCTTACCCTCATGCTCGACCATGTCAAGTTTCTCAGCCTTCTCAAGTAGGCTTTGGGCTCTCTTTAGCAGGTTAAATGCCTCATTGGAGGCTGGGCTTGGTATGGGTCTCATCTCAATACAACTCCTTTACTTCTCTGGTTTGCTCAGCCATCTCATGGATTTCTGACCAAGTTAAGTTGTGAATCTCTTCGTTAGTGAAGTCTTGGCTATCTGATTTAATGATTGCATTGGCGCTGTTAACTGGTAAGTCACCACGTAGTGGGTCATAGTCGACATCCTCACTAAGTGGGGTTCTAGCCGAGACAAAACCTGCTTTTCTGAATAATGCCTCTGGAGAGTTAATCAATCTCCTCATAGCGGCGTTCTCTGCCTTTAGAACCTGAACGTCATTATCCATGCTCTCCATCTTTGAGATGAGAGTGTTCATTAGTTTCTCGGCGCCGTTTTCTTCCATCAGTTTCACTCACCGGGTCCGACGTATCTTCCAAATGTGCTTCTAGCCTTCATCATGTTAGAGTTGTTGCGAGCGGCGAATATTGTTCCGGGTAGTTGTACATCCCTCTGTGATGGGTCAAAGTTAGAGCCTGTTTCATTGAAAGAGGCAGTTGGTACAGCATTAGCATAGACAGTCAGAGGGTCAGATGCAGCCTCCTCTGCTTTTTTGATTGCGTATACAAGGTCCTCCTCTAGGTAGGAACTGAGTTTCTTTATTTCAGAAAGGTGCATTCTTGCTGCCTCTGGTTCCCCCGCTTCTATGGCCTTGGCAAAGGCCTCATTATGTACGTTCATTTTTCTTGCCATAGGGTGCATCTTGACTAAGTCCATGGTAATCTCGCCCCGCTCGTAAACGTCACGACTTTTAATTATGCACCCCGAAACCGTCTCGCATTCATTAAAGCACGACTATTTTGCTCCTGTTGCGAGGGCTGCGCGCCCCGTTGTTGAACTGAAGATATTGGTGAGCCTGAACCGGGGGTCGACCTACGTGCAGGTGCAGCAGGACCTCTAGGGCTCCTAATGCCAACTCCCTCTCCTCCGGGTTGTGAGGGAGGCATCACTTGTCTGAGCATATTAGGTGGGACCTGTCTATTCAGACCGGTTGCCCCTATAGGTCCCCCCATCATCGGAGGTGCCTGACCGGGTGGCATGCCCATCGCACCCATGGGTGGCATACCCGGTGGCATACCCGGTGGCATACCCGGTGGCATACCCGGTGGCATCGCTTCCTCAGGTGGTAGTTTCCTGTAGGAGAACCTGATATCCCTGTCTCCTTCCTCTAATAGTTCGGGTTTGTATCCTAGCATCTGCATTCTCTGAGCGAGATTGACTTCCATCTCATCTCTTCTGAGTCTAGTAATCTCATCCTCTTCTTCATTTGGATATAGTGTAATCTTCCAATCTGTAACACCCATCTGTCGTAACATTCTTGGGAATAGTATGTCTGTATACACCTTCTGACCGAACTCTACTGCTCTGTTTGTGACTAGAATCTGCATGCCCTCATTACCAAGGCCACCACTCTTGCCGCTGTCTATCATGAAAATACTACTAACTCCATAGAACGCCGCAATCCTGTTTCTCATTTCATCTCTTACAGCAGTATACTGCATCTCTTCAAGAGTATCCATGAACTTGACCCAGTTTACTCCTCCTCTACCGGTCTGACTCTCAATACCGACTTTTGGTATGTAATGCGGGTCTCTCTCCATCTTCTCGTCAACTGCCTTCCAGAAGGACTTCATCGACTCTAGGTTGTCAGTGGTAACAGATATGATACCTTTTGGAGTCCTTCTTTTCTGGTATGCAGTATACATGTAATTGTCCATCGCTGTGAGGGTCATTGCCTGCCTCCACATGGTATTGACTGGGCTCCTTCCATACAGTTTGCTAGGTGCATACTTGCTAATGTGTATGACCTCTCCTTCTAGGTAGTACTGGGTCTTTCCACTACCAGCCATGTTAGCATAGTGTGCGTCCTGCATTTGGTTGCCGCATATAGTGCACTTCTCCTCTTGACCGGGATAAGCAACTTGGTCTCTGTGGATTGGGCATACTTTGTATCTACCACCCCTGACTCCCCTCTTGTCGGATATGATTCTCATGAAGATAGGGTCACCACGAATAACCTCCTTGATTCTGTAGTGTTGTATCTCTCCTGTGTCTGGGTCAATAAAGTAATCTTTGACTAATATCAAGAAAGCATCGTCAACCACATTGAGGTCCTTCTCTATCTCAAACATAACTTGGAGGAAACTCTGCTCCATCTGATTCTCCCCCTTCAGCAGCCATTTGGCGTAAGTGGTCTGATGGGGGTCAGGACCCCTCACCTCGCCACCACAGACATCACAGACATCCACATTGAATTGAAACTCTTCATCACATTCGACACATTTCTTCTGAAACTTCTTTTCCCAGTAGTAACCTCTCCTGAAAATCTCTTGTTGTAATTTTGAGATAACAGTTCTAAGAATAAGATTCTCATGAGAAACTGCGTAAAGCGCGGGTATAGTTATCCCTTGAGCCAAAACCGGCTCTTGTATACCAGTCGTATAGAGAGGCATCTGAGGTTGAGGGGTAGAACGGATTCTGAATGGATTCCTTATTGCATCTATAAATCGGCCCACTGGTCCCCTCTCTGCTTCATCAACCATTACAATCCCTCCTGCCATTTAGCGACGTCGTCGGCGCTCACGCCCCACTCTGCGAGAAGGGTCTGGCTCTTTGCCTTGTCGTCGCTCCAGTTCGAGTACCTAACTACTCTTTTGAGTTCTTCCTTCCTCATAGAGTCTGGTTCTTCAATAAAGGCAAGCACTGCTTTTGCCTGAGTTTTCTTCATCTGAAGATGAGGCATAATCTTGTCAAGCAATTTTTTGATATCCCCCTTGGAGTAGAACTGTAATCTGTGTTGGCTTCTTTGACTGTCTTTGTACACTTTCTGGTCAAGTTGTAAAACACCACAATCCAAGACTTTCCTAAGTTCCTCGCAATGTAGTCTGCCTCTTGTACCAGTGGCGATGAAACCTGCTCTTGGCTCGCCTCTCTTTGTTATAGTAATATAACCATCAGCGTCAAGAAAACCAGCAGCGTAAGCATACGGGTCTTTGAGAACGAGTCCATGTTTGTCCATCTTGACGAAGGTGCCCCTTTGTGCACCACTGACAATGTCAACCTCCTCTCCATACAAAGACAAAAGTTTGGAGAGTTTGTTGGCGGTTAACCCCGGCATCTTCTCAATCTTATCAGATTCGAAGAGGGCCCTAGCACTCATGGGTCCATTCATTTTGAGTAGATTGACACATTTACTAATTGTCTCTTGCTCTTTACCAGTAAGTCTGTCCATCTGCGAGAGTGTGGATTTCCACATCTTGCGAGCGTCCTTCTTCATACTCATCGCATCTACCCAAGTCTTCCGCTCTTCATCGCCCCAGACCTCCTCGTGCTCATTCAGCATCTTGAGAGTCTCATCTGCGTTTCTCCACATGAGGCATGCTTTGACCAAACCCACTTTACGGCTGTCGTAGAACTTTCTGAGTGACTTGAGGCTCTTATCAGACAGGTCGAAGTTTCTTATCTCATTGAGGTAATCATTGGCCCAGTCAACTGAATTCAGAGTCATCTCGACTTCCATTGCCTTGAGCATCCTGACATCCTGAATCAGAGCATCGATGTCATGCTTCTCATCCTTGTTGTGTCTTCTTGCCTTTCTCAGCCTTGATACAATCTCAGTAGCGCTGACGCCGAGGTTATCCTCGAACCACCCATCACCGCTGACTGAAAATGTGCTCATACCCAAAACGTCCTATTCTCATTCCCGTCCTTCACATATGTTGTGTTATTGTCTTTCTTCTTCATCTACGGCACCATCCACGAGGGCGTTTTCTGCCCTCCTCTGAACCAGTTGTCGAAACCCGGCATATAATCATCAAGGAGCATTACTGAGCCTCTGAACTCTTTCGAAGCCCAGTTAGCAAGCGCTATACTCATGGCTAAGTCATCATGCACTCCCACACTTTCCAACTTGCCATTCTTCTGCATACCGAAACGATTCAACTGCTGCATGACCTCATTGGTGTAGTTCCTGCTTCTCTCGTCACCATATGGTAATTTGATTTGCCCCTGTTCAAACGCAAGGAGAAGTGACATGAACAGCGACTCTTTCTTTGTACGCGTGGTCATGAATACCCTGATTGGCATGTCGGAGGCCAGTTCCCTCATTTCCTGCTCAAGCATTCTCTGGAAGTTGTTGCCCTCAAGTTCTATCAAATCAGGTTTGAATTTGTTATTGAGCAATACCATCATGCGCTTCTGCGCCATGGAGGACATGCCTCTCTCATGAACGACATGCACTATCTCCTTCAACTCCTCGTCTGGTTTTATCCTCATCACAGTCATAGCGGTGAAGTCAGCGTTCTTGTCGGATGCGATAGCGGGGTCATGGCCAATGAAGTGGTGGCCGAAGACGCCATCGGCCTCACCCTCGTCATTGTAGAACGTCTCAGCCCTGTCGAGCAAGACGAGGTTAGTGTCCTTGGCCTTCTCAAGCATATCCATCGGAAACATACTCGCTACATCATGAATTGGCTCACACAGATACTCACGGCTGAACTGTATAGCGGGCATTGAGAGCCTCCTCTCGTTAAGTGCCTCCAAGTTCCAGCGGTCGGGCCAGAGTGCGTTTCCCTTCTCGTCTATCGCCGGGAATGTCTCTACCCTGAAGGTCTCCTTCTGCTCCAACTCGGCATAGAGGTCGTTGTAGGAGAATGGTGTACCGACCATCATCAGTTTGCTGCTGTGGTGGAGGACAGGGAGCAGGACACCGTAGAACCAGTCAGCGGTCTTGGCCAACTCAGTGGATGTCGTGCCCCAGAGAATATCGTCACAGACAACTATGTCAGGGTGGAAACCACGGGTAGCACCACCAACTGACTTCGCCATCAGACGCGAGCCGTTTGTGAAGTTGAAGTAGGACTTTGCCCACCTGTCGCTGTCGTCCTTCAAGTGCCTCAGTATAGGTGTGCCCTCAACGAGGTTCCTGATGAAGCGCATGTGCTCAAGGGTCTGCTCAAGCGAATGTGAGAATATCATGATGTGGGTGTTTGGCTTGAAAGCCGCTAGCCAAAGAGCGTACGACATGAAGAATACGGACTTGCCGTGGTCACGAGACGCCTTGACGCAGTAGTACTGGTGATTCGCTAAGCCATCGTGCCAAGATACGTGATGGTCGTTGTATAGAAACTCAAGCATTTCGGTGAAGAAGTACTCGAACGATTTTTTCGACATCTCCCTGTCCATGTTGAGGATGAACTCCTCCATGTTCTCCTCACTGGAGGCCATCTCAAGCCCCCGTTGATTGTTCGTCTTGTTGTCCCATCATTCTCTGTTTGAGTTGCTCGTTGAATGTATCCTGTTGCTCTTCCTTCTTTTCTTTCGCTGCCTTCTGCTGTTCCTTCATCTGTTCCATGGCTGCATCAGTAGCACTAGTGAAAGCAGGTGAAGACTGCAAATTACTTGACATATCCGGAGGTGTTGCAGGTTGAGTGCCGATTTGTGGTGATTGAGTAGGTGGTAATGTCATGTTGGGTCTTATACCAATTTGATTTTGAAAATCTTGATAGGGCATACTGGGAATTTGTGTAGGTGGTTTTGGTGAGGCAAACATACTCATGTCAGTCCCTTGAGGAATGTTGAATGGTTGTGCTAATCTACCTTGATAGTAATTAGCACTAGCAGGAGGCTGAACATCAAACATTCCCATATCAGTTTGCTCAGGCATCGCAAACGGCTCTGCTGCTTGGGATTCAGTCAAAGGCTTTCGTAGATTTTCCGCCTGTCTTACCCCAACCCTTGTGCCTAATTGTGCACCTGCTCTTGTCGCTAATGGTCTGGCGAATTGATAGCCAGCCAAAGCACCAGTGCCTAAACTAGTCGCACTTAGTGGCTCACCTGATGCAGTTTGGTCATAGAGATTTTTCAAACCCCCACCAAGTGCTGCTGCAAGACCGCCATATTTACCTGCCGTACGGGCAAATCGACTTGCAGTATCAGCGATATTTTCTCTTGCTTTAGGGAGGAAAGTAGTATTAGGGGCTCTATCAGGTGCGATAAATCTTCTACCAGACAAATACTGGTCCACAGCAGACATGCCAGCATCTTCTGGAGTAACTGGTCTATCGGGAGTGAGATAAACTTGGGCACCGCCCCCACCCCCTGCCATCAGT
>Ga0209348_1000059_pt1 | contig 68883 bp, 69 predicted proteins | sample ETNvirenome_2_30_FD_184065 | JGI IMG/M metagenome (GOLD analysis project Ga0209348, IMG submission 184065) | Marine viral communities from the Pacific Ocean - ETNP_2_30 (SPAdes) (version 2) | ecosystem: Environmental > Aquatic > Marine > Oceanic | place: Pacific Ocean | collected 2013-06-22 | reverse complement strand
CCCAGCGGAACTTGACCGCTACACTGTATTCGATGTCGAGCCTACCGTTGAGGACTGGCTTGCATGGGCTGGTGACAAAGTTGTGAAGCCTATCTTTGATTTCATCAACTCAAACCATCAGCATCTTGAGCATAGCGATGATTACGAGCCTAACAAGGTTTATCCTTCTCGACGCTCTTGGGAGCGATTGTCACAAACTCTCGATGCTGCCGGTGTCAAGTATGAACAGTCACCTGTCATCTATCACTTGGCTCAAGGTTTCGTCGGTATGGAAGCGGCTATCGCCTTCAATGACTACCTCCGAGAATACAAGAATGAGTTGACTGTTGAGCAACTCTTGAACGATGGCCGTGTAGACGATACCAACGGCTGGGTTATCAATGAGCACACCGCTATGGTCGAGAAGATTAAGCAATCAAAGGTGCTCAATGCTGAACTGGATAACAACCAGTTGCAGAACCTTGCTAACTACTTTGTCCGCATCCCTTCAGAGGTCGGTATGCTCCTCTGGTCGGCAATGGGTGAGGGTGATCAAGCCCAAAACAACATCGTTCACTTTCACGATGTCAAGGCTGTCGATGCCGATGGAAACAGCGTTTCCGTTCAACAGCACATTGTGTCTGTTCTAACCGCAGGGTCTAACTAGGCCCTAACAATCGGGTGTGTGGGGTTCTACCCTACCACCCCCATAGGGGGTGTCCGTGAGGATACTATTCAATATTGCAATGATAGGTGCTATGTACGCCTGTTTCGTAACATACTCGCTAAGGAGGCGACGATATGAACACAATCAAACTCGAACTAAAACTAGACAATCAAGGACTGGCCGACCTTTTACAGTCCATACTTATCAAGGGTCTGCAACCGCAAGCCCAGATGGTAGCATTGGCCGCACTGGAACAGCAGCAACTGGAGGCTGTCCAAGACAAGGCCGATGAAAAGGTAACCATTGGTTTCAAAACAGGAGAATAGAATATGCGAAAACCCAATAACAACCATAATAATCATCCAAACCGTCAGTATCTAACCGACCGTCAGTTCAAAAAGGCTCTTCAAACCTACGATACAAGAGGCCGCTGGATCACAAACGATCAATGGCGTACGGTCCTTCGAGAGGTATGGAAGCGTGGAGGCCAGACCTATGGCACCATCATCGATAAGGCCGATAATGGATACCATGTCGATCTGTTGGGAGAACGAGCGTTTATGTATGCCTCTGAAGCCCATCCAGACACGGATAATCACTTTGGTGAAACTCTCGTATTCGAAATAAAGCATATGGAAACTACACAAATCAGAGGTAGAGCCAAGACAAACATTATTGTCACAAATAGGATTTACCGATAACCTAGTTTAAATCTTCACTTTATTGCGTTTTTGTGTACCTAGGGTCGGGAATATGAACATATGAGGACAGCCTCAGAGTAGCGGCATCTTCATTTATTCCCGTCCCACAGGGGCAAACAAAAAAAGTTTGTTTTTTTTCTTGACAAATGTATGTGAACGGGATACATTATATACATCAAAGGAGAGCACAATATGATTACAGTCACCATCGAAAACCTTCTCGCTTACTATGGCCTTGGCCTTATCGGATGGATGTTTGTATGCGAGGTTATCCCTTTCAACTGGCATGTCCGAGCCTTCTGTTTGGCTCTAGTCTACAATGCCCTTCCCTTCTTCTTCTGTTCATTTGCTTAGGAGCATATATGTTAGAGATACTATTCATTATCTGTTATATAATCAGCGTTATTTGGGTTTCGGCCCTCGTTGGCCTCAAGACCGCCGATTACCTTATTGAACACTTTCACAAGTAATGGCCGAGACAATAAAAAAAGTTAAACTTTTTTCTTGACAAAACCAACTGAGCATGATACATTATATACATCAACGACGAATACAGGAGTTTAAATGAAAGTCGGAGACTTGATACAATACAAAGCATTCCCTGAGAACGGCCGTGGCGTTATCCTAGAGATAGACGATGATATGGTTCTGTTCTACTTTATGGATGATTGTCCAGATTATATCTGGGATTTTAAAGTTCAGTTGGAGGTCGTGACATGCAAGTAGGAGACTTAATCAAAGTAAAGGACGGCTGCTTTATGGGAGGCAAGATGGGCCTTATCGTGAAACTAGGCCAAGACGCCAAAGGCAGCCCCCGATACTGGGTAAACCTTATCGGCTCCGTCCCAAAGGCGATAGAAGGAAAGCCCATAATGTATCGGGCCGAACGATTTACCCTTATCAGCAAAACAAACAACAATCTAAACGAATAGAGGTACAAATGGAATACGCATTAATCTGGTGTAGCCAGTATGGCAAAGAAGAGATCGACACAACCACGAATGGCCAAGAGGCTATCCGGCTTCGAGACGAATACCAACTGGCTTATGGCACTGGAACCGTCCGGATAAAGATACGACCTGCGAAAAGCAAGTAATCATCGAGACAATAAAAAAAGTTAAACTTTTTTCTTGACAAATCAAACTAACCGTGATACATTATATACATCAAACAACGAACCCCTTGGAGACAAGATGACAAAAGTATTTCAACTATTCACAGACCTTAAAGAAGCCCATCAGTTCTGTTTCAACCATACGATGAAAGACATTGACCGTCTTGTGCTTACCAAGTGTAACATCCATAAGGATGATGTCTATTATGTCATTGACGGTGCATCGTTTCAAGACGGTGACTTGAACCTAGAAACAATCTGCATTTACGAGTAATCATCGAGGTCATAAAAAAAGTTAAACTTTTTTCTTGACAAATCAAACCAAACAGGATACATTATATACATCATCGAGACATAGGAGAGAAGATGAACTTAGTAACTCAAGAAGATTTCAACGCTACGATTATTGCACTCGCAACCCTCCGAGCCAAGATTTGCCGATACTCTTACGAACGACGCTCCGCAGTGTGGGACGCCCGACAACCTTTCCGCTTCCTTGCGCCACACGAGATCGCTCAATGCAAGCGCATCGATCAGCAGATATGTGACTTTGTGAACAGCGCACAAATCATCAAGTAACCTCCGAGACCACAAATAAAATAAAACCTTCAGACAAGGATAATCAAATGAAGAATGAACAAGTTATTAAAGCGTTCCTTATGGAAAGAACAGGTAAAGCCGCAAGTCTAGTATCAGATGGCAAGCGTATATATTCATACGGTGTAACCATTGGTTTCAATATGGCTGGTAGATCCTTTGTTATCGACTACACCTCTACTGGTGGACACTACATCTCTCAGACTACATCAACCCATGTCAATAGGATAAAGAGAGAAGCCGGTGTAAAGGTTATCTCAGCAGAGGAGTATCAAGAGGGTTTCCATCATCTCGTTAGAGATCTCTAGGCCCCTGCCCTCTACTCTACTACCCCCCTACCCCGTGCGCTCCGCAGGAGCAAATCGCCTGTATGAGCGCATTATCGAGGGTGTGTGTAACATATGCCCGTTTATGCTCAGTATGCTATGATAATCGCTAGGTTTAAGGGTCTTATGGGGTCTGTAAAGGGTATGACTTATCTATATGTAATAGGCACATTCTAAGGCTCTGTTACGATGTTTCGGACACCACATATAACTAGCAGCGTATCAAACGAAACGCCCATTGTAACGAAACTTTCCGAAACTCTCACGAAACACACGAGGTACACATGACACATAACGAGCGCATTATTGCACACTTGTTACGCAAGGTCGAACTGATGATACAATACGAAGCGGTATTGAATAAGGCTCTCAGGTTCCCCAATAGGATAAACCGATATGATGTATAACATCTTATGTCTCTTAGGGAGCACCCCTAATAAAACCCCCATAAACACGGCATCTTGCCGAGGACCCCCAAAATCGGAGGGAAGCAATAACTTTACATAAAATCAGCAAAATCGAATAACCAAGGTTGAAACTGGCTTATCGCCAGATGGAAGCAATAACTTTACATAAAATCAGCAAAATAAAAAAAGATTAAAAAAAGTTGCACAAAATAATGCAGGTTGAACCGAGGCTTTTAGGCATAGGTCTCTACGATGCCCACCATTACAGGCGAAAAAACTTTCACTTTTTATTTGACAAATGTATTGTAATCGGATAAATTATAGGTATGGAAAGAGATTAATCTTTCCGCTTTCGTTGGAGCGTGTATTGCTATTACCGATTATCTTACTTTCGAACTGGGCTTTCGGGCTGTTCTTATTATCCTTCATCTTCTTCCCATCCAAATAATCGAGGTTCAACCTATGTCTTTCAAACTCAATATAAACATCCTAGCCGATACCGATAACACCACAACAGGCCGTGAGCAGTATAACCCGCTTCTACGCACTACCCGCAACCATATCCGACGACCCCGTCTGGAAGGGTACATTGACGCCATCCGAAAGGGTGAGTATTCATGGGCACGGTTGGCTATCCTTCAGAAGTCCCTACCCCGTACGGCTGCGAGTGCCCGTGCCAAAGGGGATGTATGGACGGCCTACTGGGCTGACAGTGTTCTGGCTTGCATCGAGGTCCACGGTCACAAGGTGCAACGCAAAGCGGACAAATAATGTCCGAGAATAAATAAAATAAACTTGACAACCCTATCAGAATATGATACATTATATATATGAACGGAGCACAAAGTTCCAATCTTTAAACCCTCATTGGAGTATCCAATATGCCTAACACTACTACCTCTCGACAACTCGCCCGCATCCGTGCACAATATGACGCTCAACAGGCCGCTTTAAATGCCCGTCGTTATGAGCAACTTAAGCGTTTCATTGAAAGCCCTCAAGCCCATTGGTGCGGTGTTTCCGAGCGTACCCTCGCTATCCTTCGTTCTAACCGTGATATGCTCACCTCAAGCGAGTACGGCGTCAACGAGGCCCCTATCGCTTATGTCCCGCAATCATCGTATTACTTTCCACGCCTCGCTCCACAGGTTGGCTCACTTGTTGAGCATGACCTATTCGGCTTAGGCATTGTCGAGGGTGCGCCAGTACCAGCCGCAAACGCCGGTATGACCGTATCTGTTTACTTTGAGGAGGTTGACCGCTGCGCTTCTATCTTCTGCGATGACCTTGAAATGCTTGACGGTGACCTTCGGGGTATGATGAATGAGCAGGATGAGACTATCGCTTCTCGTGAGACCCGTGCAACCATCGAAGCATCTAAGGCTATGGCTGCTAAGTATGATGCCGATGTAACCGAGGATGAAGAGGACGCCGACGACGCCGCCTTTGCTGAGTTTATGGCTGAAGAGTTTGATATGGACTAGTACCCCACCCCTAGAGGGGGGCTTACTCTTTAAGCGGCTGCCTTCGGGCGGCCGTTTGTTTTTTAGCCGCTGTTTTGTTTTGCGGCTGTGGGGGGTGGTCCCCCTCCCCCGATCCCCCTACTACTGGGGCTCATATAGCGTTCAAATAAGTACTTAGAAACTAGGTTTTCGGCCGACGGGCCTAATACGTTCGTTACACCCACAGAAAATTTCAGAGATTTTGACTTTTCGCATAACACAAAGTGTTACGTTACAATGTTGTTACTCTATTTACTATATGAGGCGCACACGATTAATACTGGCTTTTTTGCTGTTTATAATGGCTTTTTTGTTGAAACCAGCAAATGCAAATAAAAACAATGAACACTTTGCGTGGCGAAAGCCGCCTACCATCGCTGTGTGCTTTGAGGAGTTCCCTAATCACTTACTATTCAGAGCGATTGATTTTTGGGAAATAAGAGGGCAGAAATTTGAAGGTGTTATTGTTGATACTCCTAGCGCTATATGCAATGTTGATCATATTCCAGATACAGTCATAATAAGAAGAGCGCCAAAAGGAAAGTTAAAAGTTGGTCAGCTTGCCATAACGGAAAGAAGATCCGATTTAGAAAACAATATGATCAGCAGCGTAATTTGGTTTGATCCAATCAGGCTACACGATCCATGGATTATTGAACACGAACTAGGGCATAGTTTAGGTTTTGCGCATGTTGCAAAGAAGAACCACATAATGAATCCTTGGTCACCAAATATGGGTCCAGAATTTTGGATACCCTAAAAAATCACCCAAAAAAATTTTGAGTTTTAAGCTACTTATGACATTATCAAAAAGGAGTCGATTATGTATAACTTTTTATATTATAAAGATGATGAAGGTATTCGTGAGCCTTGGTTCTTTGAGAACTCAAAGTTGCCGATAATCTTATCGTATTTGGCACCAATCGATATATATGCAATTGCTTTCGGACCTTGGGTTTGGTGTCGTGGCGAATTGGATGCTGAAACAAGAAATCATGAATCAATTCACTACCACCAACAACTTGAGCTACTGTTCATCGGGCAATGGATTTTATATGTGTTTTACTGGGTAAAAGAACTAATTACCTATAGAGACGGCGAGATTGCCTATCGGCAATCCCCATTTGAGCGGGAAGCTTACGATAACGATCAAAACTTAGATTATCTTAAAACCCGCAAACCATACGCTTGGAGAAATTATCGTGGAACTAACAACGACTCAACTTAAGACTATAGTCAATGAAGAGTTGGAAAATTTTCTCGGCGAAGTTTTAAGGGCGAAGTCGCTCTTTATTTTTGATTTTGATGATACGATTGCACGTACTGATTCCAAGGTGTTCCTTATTCGAAATGGAAAAAAGATTGAAATGGACTCTCCAACGTTTGCCAAGTATGAATATCAAGAAGGTGATAAGCTGGACTTCTCTGACTTTAATCGAGTTGATGCGGATATAATCCCTCAAACTCTTGCAATTTTGGATGATGCAATAGATAAAGGACACAGAGTTGCTGTTGTCACCGCACGGAGTCCGGGGGCCGTTGAAGGTATAAAAGCTTTTTTCCGTCAAAATGGAATTCAACCTCCGGATATATATGCCACCTCTGGATCCGAGGGCAAACCCCCTGTTCTTCGTGATCTTCTTGAACAAGGCACATATGGCCGTGTTATTGTATACGAAGATTGTCGAAAGAACATTGAATCCTTAAAGCCTGTTGCTGATGAGATGGGCGTGCCTTATACTGCCATCTGCGTTGATGAAAAAGCGCAAATGAGAAAAGTCTACGAAAACGATTTTAAGAACATGATTAAAGAAGAATTATCTAACTTTTTAGAAGAATTGTCTAAAGAAGAGGAAAAATTTTTTGGTGATGAAATCAAGGCATTGGTTGATAACCCTGACGAGCTATATTATGTGAAAACGGTCAAGCCTCGCAATCCTTATGTTGATTCTGAGGAGCGACAGTTTTTAAATCGTAGATGGATTGAAGATAATGTTGGAAAATATATGGGCGGTGGTTCCTTCCGTGATGCTTATCAAATTAAATCACACCCTGATAAAATTCTAAAGATTTCAAATCGCTATATGCAACACGAGCCGCTAGATGGACAAGAGTATACAACTATTGCTGAGGATACCAACGCACTTGAAATAGAATTATTCAATAAGTATCCCGGCTACTTTCCCAAGGTTTATCTCTCCGATAAAGAAAAGAAAGGAATCCCTCGATGGCTTGTTATTGAAAAAGTCAAGGTCATCGAATACGAAAGTGAATTTGTTCGTCAGCTTGTTCGTTCATTTAAATCAATCCCAAAATCATATAATCTTGTTAATAAACTTATTGCTGAGTTTTTTCCTAGCACCACAGAAGACTTTCCTCCTGCTTTGGGAACGGGTCGTGATATTGATCCTGAAGAGTATGCACATAGATCGTGGTTAGCTGTTGGATTCAATGACAAAGACAGACTAAAAGATATTTTAAAAGACCTCCCAGTATGGGATGAAAAGTATGGTGACGTTATTAATCGCTCTGTTGACCGTGTTATTGATGAAGAAGTTCTCTTAGATGAGGTAGTTGAAAAGGCTTGGAAAGTTTTGACATCTGATCAGTATCTGATTAAGTTCTGGGATATGGTTAATGATTTGCACATTGCATACGCTGAACTTCGTCCGGGAAATCTTGGAACAGATTTTGAAACTCGTACTAAGTTTCTAATTATTGATATCTCCATCTTTGAAGACTAACCATGATTAAAGTAAAAATAAATAAATCTCTTGCTGAAGGTGGTAATGTGTTTGCCGGTAAGACGGATTCTATTCCTCTTGAGTTTATTCAGCCAACGCTCGACAAGTATTATGAAGAATTAGATCGACTGTTCCCTGAGCATTCAGATAAATTTAGAAACTTTCAGCCTCTTGGATCAGTTGGAAAGAAAGCACGCTCTGGTGATATCGATCTTGCTGTTAACGTTAGAGAAATGTTTCCTGATGGTGAAGTAAATCCTGAAGATGTTGAGTCTTGGAATATCGCCTCGGAGGATTGGCTAAAAGAAGTTGAAAAATTATCAAAGCGTGCAAGGTCTTCAACCCCAGCGCAAATAGGCTGGAAAGCGTTCCTACGATTGCTCGCTGAATATATGAATGATAACTCTGATCTTATTGAGGCCGATATAAAGAAGATTGGTCCCGGCACAATGTTTTCTTTGTTTCCTCAGTTTGATAAAAATGGGGATCAACAAGATATGGGCGTCCAGATTGATTGGATGGTTGGCAATATTGACTGGCTTACTTTTTCTTACTTCTCAGATGCTCCGTCAGAAGACGAGCCTCTGCTTAAGGGTCTCCATCGTACGCAACTAATTCATGCTTTAATCCTTGCAAAAGATCATTCTTTTTCTCACACAAAAGGTGTCAAGAATAAAAAAACAGGCGAAATTGTTGCATTTTCGAAAGATGAGATACTTAATTTACTTTCTAACCTTTACCGTAACAAAATGACACTAAATGATACATTAAATTTTAATACACTTTACGACTGGATGGGTAATATCGATGAAAATGATCGTAACAATGTGTTACGCATTTATTTGAAAATTCTTGACACAACACGTGGCAACAAGGATCCATCTGGTGAACGATGCGGATACATACCCAAGGTCCTCGAGCAAACATATCTATCTTTGCTAAAAAATGACCAATTAAAGGGAAAGTTTTTATGCAAAGAAGCTAACCCTACCCTATGGGATGCTTTGAACTCTACTCTTGAAGAATCGCCAAAGAGCGATGAAAAAATTACCGTTGTGATCCCCGGCGGATTCAAACCTCCACATCGAGGTCACGTTGAAATGATAAATCATTTTGCAAATCTACCAAATGTTGATGAGGTTATTGTCTTTACCGGATCTAAGCCACGGCAGTCATCTGATGGGTCTGTGGTTGTGACAGCAGAGAAAGCAAGAAAATTATTTAATTTATTTGATCTCGCACCAAATATTAGATTCGGTGATGTCCGCCAAAGAGAAAAGATGGATGGAAGCACATACGAGAACCCATTCATGGATGCTGTTGCAGTTTTATTTGACGATGATTATGCAGGAAAGAATGTTGCCATTGGTCATCCAACCAAGGATGCCACATATGCGGATCGTTTTGAAAAGATTGCATCATATTCAAAGAAGCCAATGACCGCAAGGCTAGTCAGGGTAACACCAGCAGATACAACAGATGGTTTGTCAGCTACAGATTTAAGAAACGCAATTCAAAGTGGTGACGCACAACAATTAAAAAAGTTTATCCCGGATTCGATTGCGAAAGACTATTTAAAAATATTGATTGAGGATTAATGTTGTGAAATTAACAATAAAAGAGCTTAGCAAAATTATTAAAGAAGAATTAGACCAAATTCAAGAAGTTGACCCTGTAGGTCCCGGCGGCGCAGGCGGAGGCGCTGACCCTCTTCGTGTTGATCGCACATGTGAAGAAATTGCTCGGGGAATTAGACCTAGTAGGATGAGCGACAAAGAATATGAAAGAGCAAAACAACGTTGCGAAGATAAGCAAAAGTATTCTAGGCGTGCTATGGCATACAGAAAAGCAAAAGAAGATGAAGAATCTTATGCTCGGGCCCGTGCCGACAGAGAATCAAGACTATCATCTAAGTTTAATAAACAAATTGCAAATAATTTTGTTAAAGAAATGAATAGAAAAAATGAATCTTTTGTTGATAGATTTTTTAGCGATAGTTATGTTTTTTCTAAAAAGGTTTTTGATTCTAATTCACGTGAAGCAATTGATCAAATAAGAAGTAAAAATCCTAATATTTTTGGAGCAGGACAATATGATAATCCAATTAAAATGGATGTAATTGATGCTGCTGGTGGCCTTGGAAACTTTCTACAAAAAACAGGGGCGTTTGCTTATGCTGATAATGACAAAGTGTATTTGGACCCAGAAGCATATTTAGAAGCAGCAAAAATGGCAAGAGGAATATCTTCAAAGAAAAAAGGATTTCTTAGTAAATTAAAATCATTTGTTGGACTTGAAGAACATAAACTATCTATTACTTCTGAGCAATTAGAAAAAATTATTAAAGAAGAACTTGAGGCTGTTTTTAGCGAGCAAGATAGAAAAGCAAACTTTCCAAGTTATGATGCGGCAAAGGCAGCAGTTGAAAAAGGCCAATTTGATGTAGGTGACACATTTACATTTTATAAGTCTTATCAGGATGTTGTAAAAAAAGCCATTTTTGCCGGAAAAAGAGAGATTGCTGTTTCTGATATGCCTGAAGATGTTTCTGTTGTTTTTTATATTAAAGGCGGTGATGTTACGTCAATGAGAAAAAAAGATATGGGAGCAGCGGCAGAATTAGATAAAAAATATAGAGACCCAAGAGGGCCTGTTGCTCAAGGTCTTGAACCATATACATTATCAGATAATCCAAAATAATTAAAAAAATAAACTTTTTTCTTGACAAACAGCCTAAAATGTGTTATATTATATATATAATATAGTTTGGTGTTGCGATCTCCTTAATCGCTGTGTTTGTTTGTGTTGACCTCCTTGCCCTCCTGCTATCTAGTTATAACAGGAGGGTTTTTTTATGTTATTCTTTATCCTGTTCATTTTATCCTGTCTCAGCGACAATTCTTTGGTTCACGAAATTGAAACAATTGAGTATGAAACAATCACAGAAATAGAGTACGTTTATGTTGAGGACACAGCACCACCACCGCAAGACACATCATTAGACTTATTGCCAATTTGGGTTGACTCATTTACACAACCAAGCTCAATGAATGGAATTGATATTCTTTGGGTTATTGATCGTTCTGGTTCTATGACTAACGAAGCAGCACAGATTGTAACTGGTATTGAAACTATGATGGCTGCACTACCAGAATCTGACTGGCGTCTTGTGATGATTAATATTAGTTCAAATCATGCAGGGAATAGCCAGATATTTCCTTTAATCCCCGGTGATGGCCTCACAGAAGCATGGGTAATGTACAATTCATTAGGTGGCTCAAACAGAGAAGAGGGCTTCAATGCAGTCCATACTTACATAACGGATAATCCTTATTCACAAACTTGGATGAGACAAGATGCATCTTTATTAATTGTCTTTGTCTCTGATGAAGATGAACAAAGTGTAACCAGATTTCCGATGGTGTCAAGTTTTATAGACTGGATTTCTTCTCAAAGATCAGATTTTCATATAACCTCAATTGTTCATTATGCTCAATATGTATCATTATGTAACAATAATCCAGTGGCGGTAGGTGATCGCTACCTTGAAGCAGTTGATTTAACTGGTGGCACTAAGATAGATATCTGTACAGATGATTGGGCCGCTGGGATTACCGAAGCACTTAACCAAGTTGAGCCCTATAATCATTATGAGTTATCAAAGAGAGTTAAATACGCTCAATACTTGCAAGTTTTCTACGATGGAAGACCTGTTCATCCAGACGAATGGCGTTATGATTCAGTTTCAAATACTGTTTGGTTTAATCCGTTACCCGATGCTAATGTTTTAGTTGAAATTGCTTACTATTATCAACCAACTCACTAATTATTGAGGAGAAAATCATGCCTAATAAAATAAAAGTACGTATTCTCAAAAAGATTGACGAGAAAAAGAAGAAAGATCCTGTTTCCGATGAAATCTCTAAACTTGTAAAGAAGGGCACACCTCATAAGCAAGCGGTCGCCATTGCTTTATCGATGGAAGAAGAAGGCAAACTCGAAGAAAAGTTCAGCGAGAAAGAAAGAGCAAAGCGTAGAAAGAAGTGCGATAACCCTAAAGGCTTTACAATGAAGCAGTTCTGCAAGAACCAGAAGACAAGATCTAAAAAAGGTGAACGCAAAAACGAAGAGATGGAACTGGAAGAGCGATGCCAAAAGGGATATAAGACTCATCCAACCAGAAAAACAAAAAAGATGTTTGGTAAAACATACAGAAATTGTGTGAAAGCCGAAGAAGGTAAAGACCCAAAGGTTGGAACTGGCAAAAAACCTGAAGGATCAAGCCGAAGACTATACACAGATGAAAATCCAAAAGACACTGTCTCTGTTGAATTCAAATCTGTTGCTGCAATAAAAAGAACTTTAGCTAAACCCTCCTTCAAAAGTAAAAGCCATAAGCGACAATCACAAATAATCAACCTTATTCACCAAAGGGCACGTGCTGCTTATAAGAATGCTAAAGATCCAAAAGTAAAAGCACGACTTAAAAAAGCGTTTGAGTACGCTGAGCAACGTAAAGAGGCCTCTAAAAAGAAAACAAAAGCCAGATTGAAAAAGAAAAAAAATGAAGATGTCCGCAAAATGCCAAATAGTGATAGATATGGTGTCTATGCAGACAAATTTAAAGATGGGAAGCGTGTTATGACCCCCGGTGGTAAGCATGCACAAGAGCTAAAAAAAACATATGCTAACAAAAAAGATGCTAATGATTATATGGCTGCAATTATGATAGCCAAGGGTGGCTGAGATGATTAAAATTCGCATATTAAGTGAAAACATTGTTACTGAACAAGAAAAAATAACACTAAGTCAGATTGTTGGTGATAACTCTGTCATCTCATTCGACTTTGATAATACATTAGTTAAGTCATTTTCTGATATTGATAAAGATGGTGAACTAGTTTACGTTAATGGCGGGTCAAATACTATCATGATTAACCTTATGAAAGAGTTAATCAACGATCCCAGTAAAAAAGTTTATCTTGTAACCTCCAGAAGTGAAGCATCAGAAAAAAATGTTGGCAATGATGGGGTCAAAGTACAACTTGATAAGCTTGGAATTAATCCAGATGGTGTATTTTTTACAAATTCTCAACCAAAAGTAACAAAATTAAAAGAATTAGGTGTTGAGATACACTTTGATGATGATAGGGAAGAGCACGCAGACATAAAAGGTAGCGGAATCCAATCATTTTATCCAGATGATTTTGTTGAAGACACGGATCAAGTATCAAAAGTCGTTGCTGTAACTCTTGACAATAAAGTTTTAATCCTCAAAAGGGCTGACACCGGTGAGTTTGATATACCCGGTGGACACGGAAAGAGTGGAGAGACACCACAATTTACTGCAATTCGAGAAACTTTAGAAGAAACAGGACTAGATTTATTTGGAATCAAAAAAATACAGTCAAAAGAAGTTGAATATGAAGGGCGAAAAGAAGAGATCACTTATTTATACGCCAAACTAAATAATACATCTGATATGTTAAAGGATGATATTGACCTTGATGTTGAAGAAAACACAGAATTTTACTTTGTAGACCCACAAAGTATTGATGATTATATGGGTAATGCTACTCAAAATCTAAAAAACGTTGGTAATACAATAAAATCACTTACAATTGATGAACAAATGGAACCTTTTCAAAGAAAAATGGCCAAAGGCTACTCAAAAAAGAAAAAAATAATGATTGGCCTCGGTAAAAACAAATATAAATCAGGCCCTTATAATAAAAATCCTTCATACGAAAGGTCAAAGTCTGCTCCTCCGGGCTTTGGTGGTGCTTTACAAGAAATGTTAACAGAAATCGAGTTCGATTTATCTAGATTTGTTGTAAAAGACGAATTATGTCCTAATTTTTGGAAAAACGAAAAGCTAAACAGCGAAATTAGAAAGAAATTGCTAGAAATAGCAGAAGATTTTGTGAAAGACACGCCAATCGAAGGAAAAATTGAAGATATTACCTTTACTGGTAGTTTGGCAGGATACAATTATTACGATGGTTCTGATATTGATCTTCACATTCTAGTTGATTTTAATAAAGAAGATGAGTTGATTAAAGATTTAATGAATGCTTTGAGAATAAACTGGAATAATAGTCATGATATAAGGATTGTTGGTCACGAAGTTGAGATTTATGTTCAAGATTCTAATGAAAAGCACTATTCATCTGGTGTTTATTCTATTTCAAATGATGAATGGCTTCAAAAACCATCAAAAGACAGTCCTCAGATTGATACAGCAGCAGTTATTAAGAAAGCAAAGGGCTTGTCTGATGAAATTGATGCACTACAAGATGAATTTAGCCAAGAAAAGTACGAAAAAGTGCATAATTCTGTCCAAAGACTGCGTAAAAAGTTAAAAAATATGAGATCTGCTGGTTTAGAGGACGAAGGAATCTATTCAATTGAGAATTTAGCCTTTAAATTGCTTCGAAATAGCGGTCAAATAAGCAAATTGATGATTTTAGGCAATGATTCGTATGATTATATGATGGGATATGACAAAAAAGACAAAAAAAAGCGTATTAAAGTCAAAATTAATCGAAATTTAGATGAAAAACGCAAAAAAAAGAAGAAAAAACGTAAAAAACGCAAAAAAAGAGCCGGATATGGCGGGTATTACCCGTATTTTGACCTATATGATGGGTCTGGAGGTGCCTCTGGAGGTGATTCAGGTGGTGATGGAGGTGGTGGTGAGTAGAAAACGTGACGTTTTTGATCAAAAATAGCCTCTATTTAGTCGTTTTTGGACTCCTTTGGCTACTTATTTATGTGTGTTTAGGTTTTAAAACCACCTTAATTTTGTTGCTTATTTTGGCAAATTTTACCCTCATTTGGAGAAATCAATGAAAATTAGTAAAAAAAGAATACTTGAAATCATAAAAGAAGAGCTTGAAGAAGGTCAAATGGGTGATTATGGCCCTGAGCACGATAAATATTTTGATTATGTTGATGATGAAGGCGGTATGGCAAAGCGTCAGCTTTATAAGATCGCCAAATACGCTACAATGTTGCATGATTCGCTTGAAGATGACGATCAACTTGAAGGTTGGGTACAATCAAAGATAACAAAAGCAGCAGATTATATGGGAACCGTTGCTCACTATCTTGAATACGAGATGGGAATGCACATGCACGATCCTGAAATGGACTCAGAAGAAGTTGAGGTTGTGTCTGGTGATATGATTCCGATGGACGAAGATTATTGACCCGAAAGAGGTTATTAGCAGGTAGCTATGATTATAGATCACATTGCTCTACGAGCAGATGATATACATAAAGTTTCAAAATGGTATCAAGATATGATTGGTGCTGAGGTTACTCATACTGATCAACACTACATTAGGCTGACAACTAGTAACTCAACTATTGCAATCATAGATAAAAATAAATATCCTTATAACCATATTGGTATTCTCGTTGACTCAATGGAAGAATTACCAAGTGATGGAACTCGGGTTGAACATCGGGATGGAACCATTGGCGTTTACTGCCAAGACCCAGAGGGAAACTGTATTGAGTTTATTTATTATACAAAAGAATTAAGACCACGGTTTGTTACTTATGGCTACACAAAAACAGATAGCGAATAAAAAAGTTGTCTTTTGGAAAAACACTTGGTGTTACTATGTATTTTTTCACCAAAACAATAAAACAACCAAATCTGGGCCTTGGTCACAGGACATAGCACTCGCCTTACGCAATGACTTACTAATTAGTAATATATGCGCTTGGGTAAAAAAACTAGATGAAGACGAATAATAAGCCTTTTGGAGAATCATTTAGAGACCATTTTGATGTTGGTGACTTAGTGACTTGGAGGCTTTATTCTAGCGATGCTTTAACGGGAGCTCTGAACCCTAGACAGATGACGGGCGTGATAACCGATATTTATTTAAGACTCTCGGCTGGTAGAAAAGTGTGGTTTGCAAAAGTTTTTGAGGCAACATCAGGTCAATTTTATAATATGAGCCTAATGACATTAAGCTTATTAAAAGACTAATTATAGCATGCCCTTTAAAATTGTCAACAACTCTGGTCTCAAGATATCAGGCTTTGAAGATATGATTCGATCATTGGTCTCTTTTTCACAAAATAGGTTTGGTTTTGAAAATCCACCAACTTTGTTTTTAAATTCAGACCCAACTAATGCTTCAAATCTACTTGGTAAGACTGCGTATTATGATCCTGAACAAGAAGAGATACATATATACACGACTGGCCGTCATCCAAAAGATATTATGAGATCAATATCTCATGAGCTAGTGCATCACAATCAAAATTATCAAGGTCACTTTGAAGGTGACCACTATTCGGGACAAGGATATGCCCAAAAAGATCCACATATGAGAAAAATGGAACAAGAAGCATATTTACAAGGGAATATGTGTTTTCGTGACTGGGAAGATCGTCACAAAAAACTAAAAGAACAAGTTTACAACGAATGGAGAACTAATACAATGTCTTTAAAAGAATGGAAAAACAAAGAACTATTTGGTTTACTTAGCAAAAAATGGGGCTTTGGAAAAAACGCTATTACTGAAGGAAAAGATCATGACCCTAATCGTCCAATAGATTCTCTCAAGAGATATCTCAAAAGTCGTGGTGTGAGCGATGAAGAAATCGCCAGAATGTCAGATAAAGATATAGATAAAAAAGCCGCCATGCTTAGATTACGTGGAGGCGAAGATGATGTTGCTTTAAGCGAAAACGAAGAACTTGAAGAGGGAGCCAAGCCAGACTTTCCTGATGTTGATGGAGACGGAGATACAAAAGAGCCCATTTCAAAAGCATCTAAGGAAAAGAAAGAAAAAGAGGGCGATGACAAAGAAAAAAAAGATAAAGATCTTTCAAAAGTCCCTCCACAATTAAGAAAGCACGTTGCGAAGAAACAATGAAAAAAATAATTGAAATTACAACATTAAAACAATTATATGAAATGTCTTCAATGGGTGGTGGCATGGTTCAAGGTCACGTTGATAATAGGGACGATAAAATGAAAAGAGAAGATATCGTAACAGAACAAAAGTTACGCAGTTACATTCGTAACAAAATTAATGAATCTTATAAAAAACAAAAGACCCAACAACTAAACGAAGAAGCAAAACTTCGTGAAGTTATTAGATCTATTCTTAAAGAATCTGATATTTCTGATATTCATCCGCATCGCTCGACTGGTATCAATGTGCTTGAAGATCTTCTCAAGAAAATGATTCCAACCCTTCGGACTGATTATAAGCGACTTACAACATCAAAAGAACAGAGAGAATCTTTCAGAGCACACATTGTAAACGCAATCAAAAAATCTTTATTGCCTTCGCTTGTTAATGATAAGTTTGTACAAGGCGACAATGTAGATCCAGGAATGCTGATGGCAGAGCCCGGTGGAGACACAGAGGTCGATATCCCGCCAGAACCTGAATTCGAAGCAGAAGTTGAAGATGATGCTGAAGATGATGTCGGGACTGGCTTGGAAGACGAACTTCTAGAGGCCGAAATTGATGTTGAAATTGACTCTGAACCTGATCCAGAAAAAAAAGTAGATGCAGGTCTTGGCGATGATGAACCCAACGAAGAAGAAGAATTTGGTTCAGGCATTGAAGATCAAGGCTTTGACGAGACTGGTAGAAACATGGCTTTCACCTGTTTCAAAAAAGTTCAACAATATATTTTAGATTCATATGACCTCCTGCGTGACCCAAAGGATAAAAAAGTGTTTGTTGATTACTTGATAACAAATACCAAGCTATATCTGGATAAGTTTGAAGATGAACTTCAAAACACTGTTGAAGAACCAACTACTCCAGAATATGAAAATACTAAAGGTGCTTAATAATATAACATATTATAAACACTTTGTCAAATAAAAAATATTAATAGCATTATATTATTATAATATATTATATAATAAGATATATAAGATGATATGGAAAAAGAAATTAAGAGAATATAAAGGGACCAACTATTATTACTCTTTAAGAAATAAATTAAAAGAAGACAAAAAGATTGATGATCATTTTGAAATGCTTTTGAACAGGCTTACGATGGAAGAGCTGATTGGTCTTAAGTTAGAACTTGCTTCGTCTCATCTCAATGATAAGTTATATGGCTTTCCAATTTTATCAGCCATGAGATCTATCTGCGAAGAAGCTTGTATTCGATACGCAGCCTCTGCTTGTAAAACAACAGTTGAAGCAGCTTTGTTCTTAGGTATTGATAGAGCAAGATACTTAAACAAAATTAAAAAGTTCAATATTAGAAAAGATTTAGTGGAGGCAAAAGATGCTAACAGCAATGGGTGATGTAATGCGTGAAGCGTATAAGCGCAATTGGATCACTACAAGAGATGGGAATATTTCTTTAAAAAGAAAAAATTCGAATCTTCTTTATATAACTCCCTCCGGTGTAAGGAAAACAATCATACATCCTGAAAGCATTGTTAGGATGAAGATTGTTGAAGGTGTGTTAGTTTTAGATGATTTAAACCCGTCAGGTGAATTGCATATGCATTGGAATATTCAAAAAACTACAAAAAGAACCCGTGCTGTTGTTCACTTGCATCCAACTTATTGTGTTGCTGCAATGCATGCCGGACTTTGCCTTAAAGAAATAGTTAAGCCATTTCCTGAATTGTACAGATATACAAGAGTTGGTAAGAATGTGGCCTCACATCCTCCGTTGACAAAAGAATTAGCAGACGAAACTGCCCTTCGTCTTGCTATCCAAGGTGATGGTTCATATGGATTCGATATCGTCGGCCAGAAAGGTCACGGTGTCTGTTCCATTGGGCCTGATCCTTGGGCTGCCTTTGAACACATCGAGCGGCTTGAACACATTTGCAAGATTGTCCTTTTGTCTGGAAATTACTAATTAAGCAGAGGAGTCTTGCTTATGTCTGAAGAGAAAAACGAAAGTAAAATTGCAAAACTTGAAACCGAATATATCAAAAACAAAAGTGCTGCCGCACTTGGTGAACTTACTAAACTATCCAAGATGGGCAAATATGATATGAAAAGCTTGCGCAAAAAGATGAAACAAGTTTCGGAGTCAGATCAAATTGATGAAAAAAAGAAGAAAAAGAAAAAGTCATCAGGTAAAAAGGATGCTTGTTATTACAAAGTCAAAAGTCGTTATGATGTGTGGCCTTCTGCTTATGCGTCTGGCGCTCTCGTAAAGTGTCGCAAGGTTGGTGCAGCCAACTGGGGCAACAAATCCAAAAACGAAGAAATTGAACTTGAAGAAATTTATCTTGTTGAGGATAAAATGGAGCTTACACCCAAGAACCTTGAAAAGATTTTAAGAGATGAGGGCGGAGCATCCGGTATGGATCCGTTTATCAAAGCGATTGATGCTTCAGAAGAAGAAATTAAAAAAGCCCTTGACGATATGAAAAATGTAGGCCAGCATGAAGATGGCGATTACATTTTAGAAGATGGAGAAGAGATCGATGTTTTGGAAGAGAAAAAACGAAAAAAAAGAAAGAAAGCCGGAACAGAGTCTTCAAAAGAATCCTCGCTTCGAGATTGGTTCAAACGCAAGGGTGCAAAAGGCTCTAAAGGAGGCTGGGTTGATTGCAACGCTCCAGACGGAAAAGGAGGATACAAATCCTGCGGTCGAGGAAGTGGAGAAAAACGAAAGAAGTACCCCGCCTGTCGCCCAACACCTTCGGCTTGTAAAGAAAGAGGAAAAGGAAAATCTTGGGGAAAGAAGGGATCTAAGCGAAAGCGAAATGAAGACCTTCTCAGAACGCTGGTTAGAGAAGAAACAGAAAAGATTATCTACGGTAAGACAATCTCAGAAGGACTTGCGTTTCACGTTGATAACAACATCCCTATTAGGGATAATGTTTACCGTGTTGGCACTGATAGATATTTTGCTCTCGTAAACGAATCTAGAGAACTTTGGAAAGCAGGCAAGCTAAATCTTGATCAAGAAGACATAGATATCATGGAATCAGATCTTGGAACTTTTGGTAAGTTCGCAGGTGATGATGTTCCTCTTGATTTTCCAATGCGAATCGATGAGGCCAAAAAGAAAAAGAAGAAAAAAGATCCTCCAATAGGAAAGCCAAAAAGAAACACTGGATCTGGTAAGAAATACGTTGTGTATGTCCGCAACCCAAAGACAGGCAAGATTAAAAAAATTACTTATGGCGATGCCAAGGGCGGCCTCGAAGGGAACTGGAATAGTGCTGAAGCACGAAAGTCCTATGCTGCACGTCACCGCTGTGCTGATAAAAAAGACAGAACCAAAGCAGGGTACTGGGCTTGTCGTGCTCACAAAGACTTTGGTAATAACGTACCGGGGAGATTTTGGTAATGGCTGCAATTACAAAAGATGATTTATGGAAAGCGTTCTCGCTGATAATGTCCGCATTGGTTTTGCCTCTTGCTGGCTGGGTTTGGAATACCAATGTAAAAGTTGCTGAACTTCAAAACGACCTTGGCGATGCTGAGAGAGAGATCGCTGAGTTAAAAAATGAAGGTTATGAAGGCCGTATCATTGGTATGGAAAAAGATATGGAGTGGATGAAAGCAACACTTGGCCGTATTGAAAAGGTTATAACACAATGATTTTGTTTTTGCTTGCCTGCGCAGCACAAGCAGATGAACTTGCTCTGGAAGAGCCAACTGAAATTATTGAAACCAATAACACCGATATTCCACAACATCCTGAAGATCGCTCTAAAGAACAAATCATGATTGATATGTTGTCTATCGAGCTTTTCTTAACTGACAAAAAGAATTTTAAATTGTATTGCGGTGATATGGAATGGGAACAACCATCTATTAAGATTTATAAAAAAGAGTTGGTCTCGCAACTTCCAGCCAAATGCCAAGCAAAAATTCCAGAGCCCGAACCAGAAGAGGAAAAATGAGTGACTTTCCATTTAAGGAGAAACAGATAGCAGAAAATGTTTTTCTTCGTTATTTTGATCATAATGTTTTATCCGAGGAGCTTATCTGGCATCGAGACAGAGAGGACCGAATTGTGGAAGTCATACAATCAGACAATTGGTACTTCCAAGAGGATGATCAAATACCTTTTAAATTAGAAGAGGGCATGAAGTTCTCAATTAAAAAGATGCAGTATCACCGCCTGCTACGAGGCAAAGGTGATTTAGTAATAAAAATAACCAAATTTATTTGACAAACCAGACTCAGCGTGATACAATATATACATCACAAGGAGTCACAATGAACTACAATCTAGGATATGCCTGCATCAATATGGCACTTTCTTACCCAGAAAAAGGTAAGGAACGTATTACCACAAATCGAGGTATGATAAAGCGAACCTTTCAGCAGAAAGGTCTCCCCTATGCTTCTGCCCTCACGCTTCAGAACGCCAAGGATCTTTTGCAAATACTACAATGGAATGAGCAAAACGGTATTAAATTTTATCGTATGTCCTCTGACCTTATTCCTTGGGCCTCGGAGTATAATCTCAAAGATCTTCCTGACTTTGATGCCATCGAAGAGGCACTATATGAAGCTGGCTTGTATGCTGCTGAAAATAATATGCGCATCACAACACACCCCGGTCACTTCAACAAGTTGACATCTCCAAATGAGGATGTTATCAAGCGAACTATGCGTGATCTTGAGATCCATGGTGAGATCTTTGATCTTATGTGTCTTCCAAGAACGCACTTTGCAAAGATAAATATTCACGTTGGTGCTACTTATAACGATCGTCGAATGGCCCTTGATAATTTCTGCAAGAATTTCGAGCGTTTACCCGAATCTGTCCGTTCTCGTTTGACAGTCGAGAACGATGATAAAGCATCACTTTATTCAACAAAGGAGTTGTATGATGAAGTCTATAGTCGTATTGGTGTCCCTATTGTCTTTGATTATCACCATCATAAGTTCTGTACCGGAGATCAAACTGAATATGAAGCCGTTCATTTGGCTGCATCAACTTGGGGAAACATTCGTCCTGTTGTTCATTACTCTGAATCTCGGGCTGATGAGCATAATGATGCTTCTATAAAACCCCAAGCACATTCAGATTCCTATGTGAACGCAATTGATTTTCATGGTCTTGACCTTGATGTTATGCTTGAGGCCAAGCACAAAGAGATTGCATTATTCAAAATGAGAGAATTGTTGAAAAATAATTTGACAATGGCGTCATAATATGTTATAATATATAAACTAAAGGTAAATACAAACAAATATAGGAGAGTATATGAACCAAAAAAAATTAAAACAAATCGCTGAACGCTGGAAAGGCAAGAGCGGTGGTCCTGAAGCAGAAACCACAATAGCTGATTCAAAACTAGATAAAGATTGTGTTCATGTCTGGTCTTGTACATCAGATGTTACAAAAATAATTGATCGTTGTGGATCCGCTATCAGAAAAATCAAAGAAGACAATGATGGCGTCTCTTTTGAGATCGATCGCTCTGCCTTTCGTGGAGCACCTTACGCATTTAAGGTGCTTAAGTGAAAAACATTGTCCTGTATGATATGGATGGAACTTTGACTCCTCCTCGCAAATCGTTGGAGGAGTCTTTGATTCCTATTCTGGAGAATCTATCTGAGGTAGCGGAGATTGGAATTGTAACCGGTTCTGATTTTGGTTACCTTAAACAACAAGTTGGCTTATTGTTTGATAATCCAAAGATAAGTCAGAAGTTACATCTTTTACCTTGTAACGGTACTAAGCATTATTGTCCTCCAAAAAATAATGAAGAACATCAATTGATATCATCAAATGATATGTTGAAAGAACTTGGTAGACGAAACTTCCAACAGTTGATGCTTATTTTAATAGAACAACAAGCTAATTTTGCTACTGATAGATTCCCCCTTACAGGACATTTTATTGACTATCGTGGTTCAATGATTAACTGGTGTCCGATTGGCCGAAATGCTAGCCATGAAGACCGCCAGTTTTTTGTTGAATACGATAGGTCTTTTAACCCCAGTCTAAGAGAGAGATTCTTAGATAGATTGAGGCACTACACCAACTTAAAAAGAATTCTAAATTTAGAAATAAAACTTGGTGGAGATACCTCATTTGATATTTTTCCAACTGGTTGGGATAAAACTTATGCTCTCAAACATTTCCCATTTTATAATTATTGGTTTGTTGGAGACCGCTGCGGCCTGAATGGAAATGACAAAGAGATTTATGATTTACTGAAACCGCAAAACAAAGCATATGAAACCAACTCTCCAAAAGAGACTGGAGAAATAACAAAGAGTATTATTAATGAAATACAAGACCTTTTCTAAAGAAGAGTTAACAGATCTGTTAACAAATGGCGTTCCAATGCCAGAATCTGCATTAGCTGATGGAAATACAATTGATTTTTATTTTGACGAATTACAGTCTTTTATTAATAGCGCAGAGAACGAATATGAAGCTAAATCAACAGACTATCTTGAAATAACAATTTTAATTGATGATTTAGAATTTCTAATTCTTAGATACATTCATAAAAAAGTTTATTTATATCTCGCAAATACAAGACCAGATATTATTGATACAATGACTCCTCAAGAGGCTTCTGATGTTGTCGGGATTCTTTATGGCATCATAGTTTTTAATGATAAGTGGATTGAAGTTAATGAGTTAGTTGACGAGTTTACAGAAGAACTTATCAACAAGCTTGAATACGATGCGACAAAAGAAAAAGTTAAAATGGATGCAAACTTGCTTTCAAAACTTGACAAATATCCTCAACAAGGACCAGATAAAGCCTTGAACATCAAAGATTATGATAAGTATTTTAAGAAAGGTAAGGGAAAGAAATATGGATGATTGGACAATTGCAACATTGTATCTTTTGGTTCTGCCATTTGTGCTAGTCGGTATTACTGCTTTTCTTGCTTGGAAAATAAAATAAGCACCCATGGCTCAACTGGATAGAGCATCGGCCTTCTAAGCCGAGGGTTGCAGGTTCGAGTCCTGCTGGGTGTACCACTTACATCGCACTATTTATAAGGTGCGAGGATAAAAATATGAAAGTTTTTTATTTAAACAGAGTTGAAGATGAATCTGGGATCTCGGGTACTGGTCGAGTCGCTCAAGGATTCATTTTTGATAATGGTAAAGTGGCTGTAACTTGGCTATCTGAGCATCCTTCAGTTACAGTTTACGACAATATTGGTGAGGTGCATGCTATTCACGGCCACGGTGGAAAAACCGAAGTTATTATGGAGCCAGATTATAAAAGGGCTTTTGGTGAACTTAAATCATTTATTGATAATTTTACATTAGAAGATATAGTCACATCAAAGATAGGACCGGAGACTGCTGCGGGTAAACTGCTAACTAAAAGCTAATTACAATATGAAACTGTTTTCTCTCAAACTAGATGCTGCTTGGAGACCTATTGAAGTAATTGATTCTTTCAAAGCATTTAGTATGTGTAGAAGCGGTAGAGCAAATGTTGTTGAGGACTATAATATCAGGGCGCATGGCACTTCTATGTTTCCTGCTGTTATAGTCCTTAAGTCGTATGTGCGAAAACACGAATTTATTTTATCTTGTACAAGAAAAAACGTATACATAAGAGATAATTATACCTGTCAATATTGCAGTAAAAGGGCAACTTCTAAGTTTGATTTAACATTAGACCACGTAGTACCTAAATCACGTGGCGGACCAAAAACTTGGGATAATATCGTAACTTCTTGTCACAAATGCAATATTACAAAGGGAGCCCGCACCCCAAAAGAAGCGGGAATGAAACTACTCAAAGAACCTCGGAGACCCAAGGCAACATTTATTGACTTCTATACCATCAGAGATGTGCCAAAACAATGGTCTCCGTACATTTATCTATACAAGGAGCAGAAATGAGTGAGAAAAGAAAAGTAATCGCCATCTCGGGTGGCTTTGATCCAGTTCACATTGGTCATGTTCAAATGATCGAAGCAGCAGCAGAACTTGGTGATGTTATGGTTATCGTTAATTCAGACGATTGGCTTCTTCGAAAGAAAGGTTACATCTTCATGCCTTGGGACGAAAAGGCTTATATTATGTCTCAATTCAAAGGCGTTGTAAAAGTTGTCTCAGTTGATGATACCGATGGCACTGTTTGTGAAGCGCTTCGTACTCACCGTCCTGATGCTTTTGCAAATGGCGGAGACCGTAAAAATAATAATACCCCAGAGATGGATGTCTGCGAAGAGCTAGGTATCGAGCTGTTATGGAACGTTGGTGGCGATAAGATTCAATCTTCATCTGATCTTGTTAATAAGGCAAAATGGGGAAAGATGGTAATTAACGGTGTTGAAATCTAATTAATGCGAGGGTTGTTTTATGTCTAAGCAAATGAAAGTTATTATGGAAAACTGGCGCAAGTCTATTTTAACCGAACAAGAAAGAATCACAACAGTTGGAGAATTGCGCAATAGTATCAGCCAGGCCTTAAAAGTTAAAAAAGGAGAAGTCCAAAAAGACGCCCTTAAAGATTTTGGCGCTGGTTTGATTATTGACTTGATCCCCGGTGGTGCATCTTTAAAAAATGCTTTTGATCTTGCAAAAACATTATACACACTTCCAGATGAAAAAAGAACCAATACAGGTTTGGATTATTTAAATGTTAATGATGAAGTTTCTGCTGTTGTTGATGATAGAGTGGAAACTCAATTCTTAAATGACATGTTAGGTGTGTTGAAAAATATGGATGATACAGCAGCACTAGAAGATCTTGATATGACTAAACGTTTATCTAACTATATCAGTTCTGAATATGACAACACAAAGGTTGAAAAGGGCTAATGAATATAACAAAGCAAAGAATTATTGAAATAATTAAAGAAGAAATAGCGTCTCAAGCATCTTCTGTCGGTGGTGCAAGTGTGAAAAGATTTCTTCAACAAAATCCTGCGATTGATAAACTAGCAGCCACAGTAGCAAAAAGAGTTGAAAAACTACCAGCCCAATCAAAAGCAATTATAGCCGCAGCCATACTACAGAAAATGGGTTTTTCTGATGAGGATATGGAAAGGATTAAATCAATTATTCCTAGGCTTATGTCGGATGAGACAAAAGAGGTCTAAATGGCAAAAAAGTGGTTCGTAATTGATACCTCCGTGTATCTATCCGATTCGGAATGCCTTACGAGATTTGGAAACAATGATATTATTGTTCCTCTTAAGGTATTGGAAGAAATTGATAAACATAAAAAGCGTCAAGATTCGGTTGGCTTTCATGCTAGGCAGATTATAAAGATTTTTGATGCTCTTCGCAAACAAGGAAACCTCAAGAAAGGCGTCAGAATTGAAAAAGGAAAGGGTCTTGTCAAGTTTGTTGGCCTTGATGAAATTGACTTAAAGGCTCTTCCGAAAGATCTCGACCCACAAAACTCCGACCACATTATTCTTGCAACCGCACTCACAATTAAAGATCAGAATCCTCGTCGTAAAGTTATCCTTGTATCTCGCGATATTAACCTCAGAGTCATTGCTCAAGGCGTTGATCTACCAGCAGAAGAATACGAGAATATTAAAGTTGTTGAGGCCAAAGATAAAATATATACAGGCTTTGAAGAAATTGTTGTTGATGATGAAATTATTGATCGCTTCTATGCTGGCAAACCTATCTTTCTTGATCAAGAAGATGTGTCCATTCTATATCCAAACCAGTTTTTGATGCTTGTATCCTCGAGCAATCCAAAGAAAACTTGCTTGGCTCGCTTCTGGAGTCACGGAACACAACTTCAAAAGATCCAGAATTACACAGATGACCTCCGTTGGAACATTGTTCCAAGAAACAAAGAACAATCATTTGCATATGATCTACTTTACAACGATGATATTAGTTTTGTCTCGCTTATCGGTCGTGCAGGCTCTGGTAAGACCTTGTTAGCAATCGCTGCTGGACTTGAGCAAACAGTCGGTAATGCAAAATCAAAATATAAAAAGATTGTGATTTCTCGCCCTGTTCAACCTTTGGGAAAAGATATTGGATTCTTACCCGGAACTCTTGAAGAAAAGATGATGCCATGGCTAAAGCCGATTGGTGATAACATTGAACACATTACCTCCGGTGAAGAAGGCAATATTATGGCTTACTATATGGATCAAGGTAAACTTGAAGTTGAAGCACTGTCTTACATTCGTGGTCGTTCAATCTCAAATGCTTATATCATTATTGATGAAGCGCAGAACTTAACAGCCCACGAAGTTAAGACAATTCTTACTCGAGTTGGCGAGAACACAAAAATAATTCTTACTGGAGACATTGAACAGATTGATAATATTTATACAAACGAGACATCCAATGGCTTAACATATGCGGTTGAAAAATTTAAACATCACCCAATTGCAGGTCATGTGACGTTCAAAAAAGGAGAGCGATCCAAGTTAGCTACCATTGCCTCGCAAATCTTATAAATAATGCTTGACAAAAACTTATAATGTGTTATAATATATAAGTAAACAGGAGACCGTTATGAAATGGATTACCGAAAGTATGAGGCGGTCTCGCAAATTAAAGGATCAATATTCTATGCGAGGCACCGAGATATACATAAATGAACAACCACCAGAGCACGTTGACCTTGAGTTTGTGTTTGATTATATTGCAGCCCGTGTCCCAAAGCGCTTGCTAGACTCAGTTGATGTTATCTATGTTGGAAAGTTCCCAGAGTTTGAAGAAAGAGATATAAATGCTTTCTATACTAATGGGGCAATCTTTATTACAAACGAACAAGATGATGAGCAAGATATGATTGACGATATCGTTCACGAGATAGCTCATGCTGTTGAGGAAAGATATAATGACTTTATTTATTCTGATTCTTCGATTGAAAGAGAGTTTATGGCAAAACGTCAAACACTCTATAATCTTTTAGATTCATATCAGATGTACCCTCCAAAAGCTTTCCTTGTCAATCCAGATTTTGATGAAATAATTGATGATTATCTTTATCGTGAGGTTGGCTATGATGTTATCAACGATCTTGTTAATGGTTTATTTGTCTCTGCATATGCTGCAACATCATTGAGCGAATATTATGCAAGATCTTTTGAGGAATGGGTATTTGGGCACCGAGCCGAAATTAAGAAATTAAGTCCTGCTGTTTACAATGTTTTTGAAGAATTGTTCGAGGAGGAGTAATGAAACATGTATCTTATTCAGAAATTAAAATTTGGAATGAGTGCCCGTATAAGCACAAACTTATTTACATCGATGGCGTCGCTGGCTTCGAGGGTAATGAATACACATGCTTCGGAACTGCTCTTCATTCTGTATGTGAGTTTGGAGTAGCTGGTGTCCTTGACAAGGAAGACTTTGGAGAACACTTTAATGTTATTTTTGAGAATGAACTTGAGGCTCTTCCTCCAAAGGTTGAAAGAAGAGAAAAACTAATTGAAGCAATGCGTGGCCAAGCCGAACCTATATATACAAAGTTTTTGAGCGAACTGAATCGTATGTTCCCTGAGTATGAGGTACATCAAGCAGAGGAAAAACTCTTTGAACCCATTACAGAATTTACCGCAGATACCTGCGAATTCAAAGGGTTCATTGACCTCGTCATCAAGACACCAGACGGCAAGTATCACATCATTGATTGGAAAACTTGCTCTTGGGGTTGGGATCAACAAAAAAAGTCTGATCGTATGACTACTTACCAATTGACTCTTTACAAAAAGTTTTGGTGTCAAAAGCACAATATTGACCCCTCAATGGTTGAAACCTACTTTGGGCTTCTTAAAAGAACCGCAAAAGATAAAAACGTTGAGATCTTTCGTGTGACCTCCGGTCCTCGCAAAACACAAAACGCAACTGATTTTCTTTTCAAAGCAGTGACTGCCATACACCGAGGAATTAAAATTAAAAACCGTATGTCTTGTCGATACTGTGAGTTCAATAAAACGGAGAATTGTTCATGACCATTGATTTTAAAATAAAAGACTTAGAGCTAGCTCAATGGGGTCTCAAGGAAGTAAAATTAGCTGAGCACGAAATGCCCGGCTTAATATCTTTAAGAAATAAATATTCTGATTCTAAGCCACTCGCTGGAGCCAAGATCGCTGGTTGTCTACATATGACCATTCAAACTTCTGTTTTGATTGATACCTTAGTTGATCTGGGTGCTGATGTAAGATGGATGACTTGTAATATCTTTTCTACTCAAGACCACGCAGCGGCTTATACAGTCAGCAAAGGTATACCCGTCTTTGCTTGGAAAGGAATGACTGAAGAGGACTATGACTGGTGCCTAGACAGGGTTATCGATTTTGACGGTGAGCACCCAAATATGATTCTTGATGATGGCGGCGACTTAACAAAACACTTAATTGAAAACTATCCAGATGTAATGAAAGATATTATTGGTATTACAGAGGAAACAACAACTGGTGTTCTTCGTTTACATCAATTTGAACAAGAAGGCAAGCTGCTAGTTCCAGCAATTAATGTAAATGACTCCGTTACAAAATCAAAGTTTGATAACAAATATGGTTGTCGTGAATCTTGTGTTGATGCTATCCGAAGAGCCACAGATGTTATGCTAGCTGGTAAGGTTGCTGTCGTTGCAGGGTATGGTGATGTCGGCAAAGGTTCAGTAGCTTCTTTGGCATCTGCTGGTTGTCGTGTGATAGTTACCGAGATTGATCCCATCTGTGCGCTTCAAGCAGCCATGGATGGTTTTCAAGTTATGACGATGAAAGAAGCAGTAAAGCAAGCCAATATTGTTGTCACTGCAACTGGCAATAAGAATGTTGTCAATCAAGAGCATTTTCTGGATATGAAGCACAACACTATTGTTTGCAATATTGGACATTTTGATAATGAGATTGATGTTTCTTGGCTCAATGAAAACTGTAAGAGATCGAACATAAAGCCACAATGTGACCTTTATAAAATCGATGACAAAAGAGATATAATTTTATTAGCTGAAGGTAGACTTGTAAATCTTGGTTGTGCCACTGGGCATCCAAGTTTTGTCATGTCTTGTTCATTTACAAACCAAGTCTTAGCTCAGATTGAATTATTTAACCATTCTGAGTCTTATGAAAACAAAGTTTACGTTTTGCCTAAAATTTTAGATGAAGAAGTTGCGAGACTACATCTCCCACACATTGAGGCAAAATTAGAAAATCTTACTGAAGAACAAGCAGAATATATTAGTGTACCTTTAATCGGACCATACAAGTCAAAAGATTACAAATATTAAAAAAAAATAAAAAAAATACTTGACAAACTTATCATTGTGTGTTATAATAGTAATAAAAAGGATAAGTATGTCTAAAAAAATTAAAGTTTTGACTCTTTCCGATCACCCTTTATCTCCATCGGGGGTCGGTTCACAAACCAAATATGTTTGCGAGGCATTACTAAAGAGCGGTAAGTTTGAAATTATTTCTCTTGGTGGCGCCATTAAGCACGCTGATTATAGGCCCATTAAAGTGGATCCCTATCAGGAAGACTGGCGGATCATACCTGTTGACGGTTACGGCACACAGGAAATGATCCGTTCTGCTTTAAGAACAGAGAAGCCTGATATTATTTGGTTTATGACCGACCCTCGTTTTTGGGGCTGGCTGTGGGATATGGAAAATGAAATTCGACCATTAGTTCCAATGGTATATTACCACGTTTGGGATAATTTTCCAGCGCCAATGTTTAATAGAAAGTTCTATCTTTCAAATGATAAAATTTGCGCTATTTCTAAGTTATCTAGAGACATTGTTGCAGAAGTGACTCCTGAAGTGGATTTAGCTTATGTACCTCACGCTGTTAATTCAGATGTTTTTAAGCCGTATAGCGACGAGGATAAACTTAAGTTAAGAAAAAATAATTTACACGCAGATGACATTAATAAAGTCATTTTCTTTTGGAATAATAGAAATGCCAGAAGAAAGCAATCTGGCTCTTTGATATTCTGGTTTAAAAAGTTTTTAGATGAAGTAGGCCATGATAAAGCACAGCTTTTGATGCATACAGATCCAAAAGATCAACATGGTCAAGATTTAAATCACATTGTTGAGCATCTCGGGTTAAACACCCAGAGACAAGTTCTATTTTCAACTCAGAAAGTAGGACAAGGGGACCTCGCCGCAATTTACAATATGGTTGATTGCACGATCAATATATCTGATGCGGAGGGATTTGGTCTTGCGACCCTTGAGTCGTTATCGTGCGGCGTTCCGATTATAGCGAATATGACCGGAGGCTTACAAGAACAAGTTGTATTGGGCAGTGATGCAACAGGGATTCCTTTGATCCCAGAATCAAAGGCGATAATTGGGTCGCAAGTTGTCCCCTATATTTATGAAGATCGCTTAAGCGAAGCACAAGTTGTTAATGCGCTTAAGAAAATGTATGCTCTTGGCAATGAAGGTCGTAAAGAAATGGGTCTCAAAGGCCGAGCGCACGTAATGAAAAATTATAATTTTGATACCTTTAATAAACAGTGGGTTGACATTATGACTGAAATACACGAGAATCATGGTTCGTGGGAAACCCGTAAAAATTATAACGGCATCAGATTCTTGGAGGTTGCGTGAGAAAGAAAATTTTTGTAAGAGGCCCTGTGCTATCACAATCTGGCTATGGGGAGCAATCAAGATTTGCTCTGAGGGCATTACGAAGCCGAGAGGATATATTTGACATATATATTCTTCCTGTTGCTTGGGGAAAAACTGGTTGGATTTGGGAAGATTCAGAGTTTCGTCGTTGGATGGACGCAAGAATTAATTTAACCGCACAGCTCATGCAACAAAAAACCTTACAGCCTGATATCTCGCTGCAAATTACAATACCTAATGAATTTGAAAAAATGTGTCCTGTAAACTTTGGATACACTGCTGGCATTGAGACATCTAAAGTAGCACCCAGTTGGTTGCAAAAAGGCAACGATATGGACAAAATTTTGGTTGTATCTAACCACGCTAAGGAAACATACATTAATACTGTTTACGAAGCAAAAAATGAGCAAACTGGCGAAGTTTTTCCATATAAATTAGAAACTCCTGTAGAGGTTGTGTGGGAGAATACTCCAATGGCAGAACCTGAATCAATAGATGGTTTTGAATTGGGATATGATTTCAACTTTTTAATGGTATCCCAGATGGGTCCTCGAAAGAATTTTCACAATTCACTGAAGTGGTGGGTAGAAGAATTCTTTGATCAAGAAGTTGGTTTGGTACTGAAGTCAAATATTAAATGCAACTCTATTATGGATTGTGAGTCATTCCAAGCCGCTGTTAAAAATGTCCTTGCTGATTATCCAGACAGGAAATGTAAAGTTTATATATTGCATGGTGATCTAACAGCAGGTCAAATGCGAAGCTTGTATGTTAATCCAAAGATAAAAGCGATTGTAAACATATCACACGGTGAAGGCTTTGGGTTGCCACTTTACGAAGCAGCAAGAGATGGTTTACCAGTTGTCACAATCGGGTGGTCTGGTCAGCTAGACTTTTTGACTCATGACGGTAAAGATTATTTCCAAAATGTAAATTACACATTACAGCCTGTTCAGAAAGAAGCAGTTTGGGATGGAGTAATTCAAAAAGAATCTATGTGGGCCTTTGCTGATCAAGGTTCATATAAAATGACATTAAGAAAAACTTTTAAAATGTGGGACAAAGCCAAAGAGCAAGCTGATGAACTGAAAGAAATCATAAATGAAAAGTTTTCTAATGAGGCTCTGTACGAAAGGTTTATTTCAAATTTTGGTATCAAAGCATTAGAAAAGACTGACTATGTTTTTGTGAGTGATTTATTCAAAGAACAATATATCGGTGGTGCTGAACTTAGTCTTGGAGCAATTATTGAAGATTGCACACAATCTAAGACCTGTATCAATTCAGGAGAATTAAATAAGAAGATTATTGACTTCTATAAAGATTCTACTTGGGTCTTTGGTAACATTGCTGATCTTAATGCTGAACTTATTCAATACATTATGGATAACGATATTAATTACCATTTCATTGAGTTTGATTATAAGTATTGTGAATACAGAAATCCTGAACTCTACAAGTTTTTAGAAGATGAAGAGTGTGATTATCTTGAAACTGAGAAAGGCAAATTGATTCAAGAATTTATCAACAAATCTAAAAACACTTTCTTTATGTCCGATGAACAGAAAGAGATTTTCAAAAATCATCTTAAGCTTGAAAATGAAAACCTAACTGTACTATCTTCTATATTCTCAGATGAATCGATCACAAAAATTGAAAGCTTAATGAACACCGAAAAGAACGATAAGTGGATTGTTCTAGGCTCTAGATCATGGGTTAAAGGTTCACAACAATCTGAGGACTGGTGCAAGAAAAACAACTTAGATTATGAAGTTGTATTTGGTTTACCATATGAAAAGATGTTAGAAAAAATTGCTTCTTCAAAAGGTGTTTGTTTTAAACCTATGGGATTAGACACTTGTCCTAGATTTATCATTGAAGCAAAGCTATTAGGATGTGAATTGGAACTAAATGAAAATGTTCAACATGTTAATGAATCTTGGTTCTCAGCTAAAGACAATGATAAAACATTGAAGTATCTCAAAGAAAGAACCAAAGTATTTTGGGAGACAGTAGCATAAAAATGAAAAATCATTTTACAATCTTGATACCTTCCTATAATGTTGAGAAGTGGGTTGGCAATAACCTAGGAAGCTGTGTGAATCAAGATTACGATAACTATGATATTGTTTATATAGATGACTTTTCCTCGGACCAAACATGGTCCGAGGTTAATAAGTTTGATCAACCCAATCTTTATAAATATCGAAACAGCTTCAATAAAGGCAAAATGCAAAACCTTTATGAGTATATAAAGGACTTAAGAGATGACACCATTGTTGTTATCTTAGATGGTGATGATTGGCTATTTGATAACAAAGTATTGTCTAAATTAAATGACATATATAATTCTGACGATATCTGGATGACTAATGGTTCATATTTAATTGCAAGAAGCGATTATGTTGTCCGACCCAATATAGGTGAAAATTATTGGGATGGTAATATAAGAAGCAAGAGTTGGGAATTTTCTCATCTTGGCACATTTAAGAAAAAACTTTTCGATAAAATTAAAAGAAAGCACCTAATGAATAAACAAGGACAGTTTTGGGCAACCACTAGTGACCAAGCTATTATGTGGCCAATGGTTGAAATGTGCGGTCCGAAACACCACAAGGCTGTCAATGATGTTCTATATGTCTATAATAGACACAATCCTTTGTCCGACGATCGAGTACACAGAGAAGATCAACTATTGACTGAAAAAATTATAAGATCTATTGAACCATATAAAAGACTACAGGAATTATGAACTTATTACTAGAAAACGTAAACCTTAATAGTTCATCTGGACCAAACCATTTCGCTAGCAAACTAGTGAAATATTTGTCTTTTAGGGGCGTTACATTTGACAACAATATTTCTTGGAATAAAAAATTAACTTTCATTGAGCATGTCGGCCTTAGACCAGACCTGCCAATGTACTTGAGATTAGATGGCATTTATTTTAACGGAGCGTTTGATTGTGATCGAATGAATTACAATATTAAAAAAAGCTATCATATGTCAAAGGGAATTATATTTCAAACAGAATTCAATAAAGAGTTGATCTTTAATTGGTTTGGCGAACACAACAATACGGCTGTTATAAACAACGGCGCTGACATGCTAAAGATTAAAAGCTTCACGCCTTTGGAATCTGTGGTTAACAAATATCAAAAGTTTGATAATATTTGGTCTTGTGCCGCAAGCTGGCATCCATTTAAAAGGCTGAGATCAAACATAGAATATTTTTTAAACTTTGCCGATGCAAATGACTGCTTAATAGTAGCCGGCAATAATCCAGATTATGTGATAGAACACCCTAGAATTTTTTATGTGGGTAATTTATCTGTTGAACAACTGTATAGCGTATACAGTGTTTCAAATTATTTTATTCACTTAGCTTATTTGGATCATTGTCCTAATGTAGTGATTGATGCTCGAGCCTTTGGGTGCAAAATAATATGTTCTTCCGCCGGTGGCACTAGAGAAATCGCAGGCTTAGATTCGTCAGTAGTGCAAGAAGATAAATGGGACTATACTTATATAAAAAACCCAGAACCACCAAAATTATCATTTGATAATATTGAAGATAATACGTATAATTCTGACTTATCTATGGTGAAGATAGCAAAAAAATATCATAATTTTTTAAAGGACTAGCAATGGCTAATGAAACAACAAGAAAATTCTTAGAAGAAGAATATTACGGCTGGCGCTGTGCAGAGACAACTCTTGAGAGATACTTAAAGTGCTGCGAGTTGTCCGTCAAAGAAGACAAGTATTTTGATTCTTTTAAGACAAATTCAGATTACACTCCTATTCTTGAGCATGTGACGAGAGAGCAATCTAATATTTATTTTCAAAATATTATTGATGATAATATTGATTTAATATACGATATAAAGCCTAAGTTCTCGGTTAACGATTTCATAGGTTCACCTAAGATTTTCAATTATAAACTGTCAGATGGTAATACCATTGTGTGCTCTCCTACTACCGTCAGGTATGTAAAAGTATTATCTGATTTGATTAATTTGTTTGGTAGCTTAGAAGACCTTACAATTGTAGAGATTGGCGGCGGCTACGGTGGATTAGCAACAGTTATTTCTCAAATGTTTAATTTTAAACATTACTATGACGTTGACCTTGAGTGGCCCGGAAAACTGTCTAAAAAGTATACATCAACGTTGGGTATTAATAACTTTACAAACCTAAAGCCAAATGAAATATTTGATTTTGAAAAGATTGATTTAGTAATAAGTAATTATGCTTTCTCTGAATGCAATTTTCAAACAAGAAAAGAATATATAGATAATATTCTTTCCAAATCATCTATGGGGTATATCACACATAATGGTGATGATAATAGAAGAAACGAAACAAAAGAATATATAAAAGACTATAAAAACTTTAATGTCTTTGGGCATGACGGAAAAAAGAATCATCCAATATTCACTTGGAATAAAAGAGAGGAATAAATGAAAAAAGCATCTGTAATTGGTATTGGTCGCTTAGGCCTTTGCTTTTGTTTAACGTTAGAGAATGGTGGCTATGATGTTGTAGGACTAGACGTTATTGATGACTATGTTAACTCAATAAATGATAAGTCGTTCTACTCACACGAGCCCGGTGTCAATGAGTTGTTAAGCAAGTCAACTAATTTTTTAGCAACAACAGATATAAAAAAATGTATTAATCATTCAAACATAATTTTTGTTACTGTTGCGTCGTATTCAGAACCAGATGGTAAATACGATGTTAGTCAAGTTAATTCTGTTGTTAATCAACTAATTGACCTTGGGCGTCAGGAAGTTAGAAAACATTTAATTATTTGTACCAATGTAAACCCCGGTTTTTCTAATGGTGTGTTTATAAGACTAAAAGACTATAATTGGGATGTATCCTTCAATCCTGAAACTATTGCTCAAGGCACTATATTAAAAAATCAGGCTGAACCTGATTGTGTTTATATTGGAAGTGATACACCTGAACTAGCTGAAGAAATAAAAAATGTTTATGACGATGTCTGTACTAATAACCCCTCTGTTCACACAATGGATAGATTAAGTGCTGAATTAACAAAAGTATCATTAAACTGTTTTCTTACTTGTAAAATTTCTTTTGCCAATATGGTTGGAGACTTGGCTAGAGAGATCGGTGCTGACCCTGATAAAGTGCTCCAAGCAATAGGCTCAGACTCTAGAATTAACAACAAGTTCTTTAGGTACGGCTTTGGCTGGGGCGGACCTTGTTTTCCCAGAGATACGAGAGCTTTCTCTAGATTAGCAAAAAACAAAAATATGGCATATGATATGTGCGATGCTTCAAACCAAATCAATGAAAAACATCTCGAGTATCAGGTTAGTAAATTTTTGGAACTTGGAATAAAAGAATATTTTACCGACAGTGTTACTTATAAAAAAGGAACTGTAATCCTTGAAGAATCCCAACAGCTAGAGTTTGCTAAAAGACTAGCTATGCGTGGTGTTAAAGTGACCGTCAAAGAATCTGACGCCGTTGTCAAAAAGCTTAAAGAAATGTACGGAGATCTTTTTATTTATGTCTAAAGGAACAGTTATAATTCAATTTACAATTGGTTTTGGCAATAACTTATTTCAATATTGTGTTGGTAGAATATTGGCTGAAGACCATGGTTTAAAATTATTACATCGAGCAATCCCTGAAATGGGGATTGAAGCCCAATCTGCGTCACTTGACAATTCATTGAAAACAATTATTGTTGATGATTCAAATTACAAAGCTGTTTTGTTTACCAACAACATTTCTAATTGCAATATTGTTATAAATGGATACTTTGAGGACTATAAAATAATTTCACCTCATCTGCCAAGAATAAGGTCTTGGTTTGAACATCCTCCAATAACTAATAAAAAAGATCTAATACTCCACCTACGATTGCAAAATAGATTAATTCAGGTTAGTCACAACAAAAACCATATAACAGCAGAGTCTTTCAAGTCGGTTATATCTCAATTTGATTATGATAAGCTTCACATTGTTACAGACGCCGAGAAGTGGGAGGAGTACACGCTCGATGATATTGAAAAAATTAGACATGAAATATCAATAGGCCCCAATCCGCCAACAAATTCTCCTTGGGTTGAACCAGAGCAATCGCTAGAATATATGAATCATCTCATTGGTGGTCTGACTGACTTAGATCCTGTAGTTCACTGTAATGGAGAAAAAGTAATATCTGGCTCTGGCGGTTTGCGTGGCGGATTCATTGATGACTTTAATTTATTAAGAAGCTTCAATCAAGTTATTATACACAATAGCACTTTTTCGTGGTGGGCAGCAACTTTAAGTGGCGCTGAAAACGTGGCTATTTTTAATCCTTGGAAGATTGCAAAACCTAAACACCAAAGAAGAAACTTAGGAAGAACAAACTATCCGGGCTGGTTTAGATGGGGCGGCGCTGATGATTTGTATTTTAAAAAGTATGGAATAAAATGAGTAAATTAATAATTTTTGATTTAGATGGGGTGCTTGTTGATGCTTGTGAATGGCACCGTGTTGCATTAAATCAAGCATTGAAAGAAATATGTGATTACGAAATATCTTTAGAAGATCACTATACTACATTCAATGGAATCCCAACAAAAGTTAAACTAAGTAAATTGTCAGAGATGGGACATATAAATCCAAGTCAACATGAGTTAGTTTATAATAGAAAGCAAAAATTATCAATTGAAATAATAGAAAAAAATGCTACTTTAGATGAAACCAAAATCAATATGATTAAAGAATTAAAAAATAGAGGCTTTGTTGTTGCTTGCTATACAAACAGCATCAGAAAAACAGCATACCTAATGTTGAGTAAAATTGGTGTCATTGATCTTTTAGACTATATTTTAACAAATCAAGATGTTAATAAAAGCAAGCCTGACCCAGAGGGATATGAATTTATAGTTGACTTCTTCAAATTTAAAAAAGAAGACGTTATAATTGTTGAAGATTCTCCAAAAGGTAAGCAAGCTGCATATGCATCCGGATGTAATGTAATAGAAGTAGACAACCCAAGCGACGTCAACATTGATTTGTTTAAGGAGATTTTATGAAAATTTTAATACCTATGGCAGGTGAGGGAAGCAGATTTGCAAAAGAGGGTTACACTTTCCCAAAGCCGCTAATTGAAGTAAATGGCAAACCGATGATTCAAGCAGTAGTTGAGAACTTAGATTTTGATGCCGAATATATTTTTTTAGTAAGAAAGAAGCATCTTGAAAAATACGCCGGCTTAGAGTCAACACTTGAAAGGATCACAAACGGCAACTATAAATTAGTCACGGTCGACGGCTTGACAGAAGGCGCAGCTTGTACTGCCCTGCTGGCAAAAAAATATATAGACAACGACGAGGATCTATTAATTGCTAACTCAGATCAAATAATAGAATACGAGTCCAAAAACTTTATTTCTTTGAAAAACATGACAACTTGTGATTCTGCTGTTTTCACTTTCAACGCTGTACACCCAAAGTGGTCCTTTGTAAAAACAAATTCTAGAGGATACGTAACTGAGGTAGCAGAAAAAAGACCTATCTCCGATATTGCTACCTGTGGCATTTATTGGTACAGAAAAGGATCTGATTTTGTCAAATACGCAGAATCTATGATAAAAAAAGACATAAGAGTCAAAAACGAATTTTACATAGCACCAGTTTATAATGAACTTATAAATGATGGCAAAACATTAATTCCTTTTTACGTCCACAGAATGTGGGGCATCGGCACCCCCGAAGACCTTGCAACTTATTTAAATAACTATAAGGGGGAAAAATGAAAATTGCTCTCTGTTTGCATGGTCTAGTTGGCACGGATGATAAATATGGCGCCGGAGAAAAGATCATAAATTATAAAATTGGCTTAGATCACTTTAAGAGACACGTCTTTGATGTCAATGACGAAGTAGATGTTTTCTTTCATACTTGGAGCGAAGACTACGAACAAAAGCTAATCGATGCATATAGCCCAATTGCACACATTGCAGAAAAACAGCCATTCTATGATGACAATTTGAGAAAACAAGCGATTTATTGTAGATGGAATTCTGCCAATCAGGTATTGAATCTGGTGGAAGAAAGCGGTAATGAGTATGATTTTATTTTATTGACAAGATTTGATATTGCGTTTTTAGTTGATTTTGATTTTTCAAAATACGATAAGTCAAAGTTTTATGCTCAAGGTCCTGCTGGCCCAAAGACAAATGGTGTTAACTTAATAAACGATTTGTGGTTTTTTTCTAATCAAGATAATATGCTAAAATTTTGTGATATTTACAATGTTTTGAATGACAAAGATTATCAAGTACACATAGATAGCAATCACGAGTTAGCAAGAAAACATTTAGATTTGATAGGATTAAATGATAAATTAGAGTATGTTTTCAAGAGGGAATGGACTGGCGCCGCTGGAAAATTAAATTCTGATACTCCATTAGTAAGATGGCATTATAAAAAGAAAGTTTAATGAGTCAGTTTTTAATATCTCACAGAGGCAATCTTAACGGAAAAAATGCAGATCTTGAAAACCAACCAGATTATATTATGGCTGCAATTAATAAAGGATTTGATGTTGAGGTAGATGTCTGGCTTTACAAAGATAGGTTGTACTTAGGCCATGATGAGCCACAATATCCCACTAGTTTTGATTTTCTAGATTCTGATAGATTGTGGTGTCATTGTAAAAACATAGAAGCTATCCCCGCTTTATTAAGCAAGAATATACATTGTTTTTATCATCAGACTGATGATATTACACTTACTTCTAAAAACTTCATATGGACTTATCCTAATAAGCTTTTGGTGCCAAACAGCATATGTGTGATGCCTGAACTTGGATACGATGGAGACTTAGAGGCTTGCGGCGGTGTGTGTAGTGATTTTATAGGAGTCTATAGGTGAGTAAAGTTTTAATATTAGGTCGCGGACCATCCTTAGATTATTTAAAAAATATTGATTTTGACTCAATTAATAGCATTATTCTGATGAACAATCACGAAAAAACTTTATTAGACGATGATATATTGAATAAACTACGTTCAAAAGATGTTTATGTAATGTGCAATATAAATCAAGCTGGTTTTGTCCCCGGTGTTTTGCAAAAACTAGATGTAAAGTCTTGCTTAACCAACAGACTAAAGCCGAATTGGGATCTGTGGAGAGAGCATAAAAACAAACAAATAAAACATAACGCAGGCGGCACATTAAATAATCTGTCATATTTACCTTATATTGCTGAAGACGAGCCGTACTTATATGTTTGGAGGGGACCCGAGGGTAAAAATAAAAATAATATGAAAACCTATGATGGAAGATTAATTGAACATATGCCCGAAGAAGCAGAGAAATATCTGATTTCGGTTTACAACAACAATCTAGTTTGTAATTGCAGCTATTATGGCACACTGTATGCCATTATAAAACTAGCTGCAACTGAAATAATTTATTGTGGCTTGGACTTTTACAATAACTTGAAGATAGATAAAAAATGGTTTGTTTCGCCTCCACCATATCTTTCAAGTAAATGGTGGGATCTAAGAGTTAAATACGAAGGAGAGCACATGAAAGTTTTATGGGATGAGTATTTATCTAGTTTTTTTCCTGATGTTGATTTTATGTTTTATACCACCGCCGATTTAGATTTTAAAAGCACCAACATTAAACATACAAAAGTTGAATCAGCCGATTCAAGCAAGACATATCGATAATAAAAACAAGATTATACTTGACAACTCATAAAAAACGTGTTATAATATATAATATGGAAAACGAATTACAAAATTTGTCATTTACATTTGTAAATATGCCACTGAGAGAGTCGGCACCACCTGTTGTCGCACCTGAAGGTCCTGCGTTACTAGCTAACAAGTTAAGAAAACTTGGTGTAAAAGTTAGTATCTTGGACCTAAATGCTTATAGAATTAAAGATAGATATTCTGAATCATTAGGCCTTTCTAATGGAAGGCACCTTACTATGGCTGAGGCTGAGTTATATTTTTTAGCTCACTTGAATAAGCATGGTGATCAAGATGTTGTTGCAATGTCTGGTATTATTACCACTCTAAGATGGCAAGAAGAATTTGCTAAAATTGTGAAAAAATATCAACCTTATACATTTTTAGTTTCTGGTAATGGCCTAGCAACAGAGATTAAGTTTGGATTGTTTAATTGGATTGATGAGCTTGATGCTATCGCTAGATCAGAAGGTGATGACATTATTGTTGATATCGCCAAAGATGTAGCAGCAATGAAGAAGCATGGTAAAATTAGTGCAATTTTGACTGAGAAGGTCTCCAAACATTACTCAGGAATGTACAGGGGGACGCATAGGTTTGTTTATGAAGGCGGCCGGCCAAAAGATTTAGATTCGATTGAATATGCTGCGTGGGATCTGTTAGAATCAGATCCTTTTGGTGCTAATATATTAGAAGAATACATTAAGATCCCAATTTGGGGATTAGCAGCTAACAATTCATCCGCCGCACCTTTCCAGATGAAACGAAGCCTTAACACTGTCAGTAGTCGTGGTTGCCCCTACTCTTGTGCATTTTGTTACAGAGGTGCCCAAGGTGAGAGAAACTATGGCATTAGATCTGCTGAGAACTTAGCCGAACAACTGCATAATTATACGCAAAATTATGACTTAGACTTTATTGGGTATGTAGATGATAATTTCGCAGTTAGCAAAAAAAGAATGAAAATGTTACCAAAAGTGTTTAAGGATTATGGGGTTAAAGTTAGATGGGGAACTCACACACGTATGGACGAAGCAGATAGTCGATTGTTTCCGATGGCTGATGCTGGATGCATTTACATTGGATTTGGTGCTGAATCTGCTAGTGAGAAAGTGCTTATCAGAATGAAAAAGGGCGGCTTTATTTTAAAGAATGGTCTCGTCGAAACAGAAGTGAATGGACATAATTATATGTTTCCACACACTATGGTTAATGGCATCAAAAATTGTCACAGTGCTGGTATTCATGCTAACTGCACTTGGATTATGGGATATCCCGGTGAAACATTATCAGATCTTAAAACCAGTGTTGCTTTCATCAAATGGCAGCAAGATATTATTGCACGAGGTGAAGTTCAAAATAATAATGAATATATTGATGTAATGTCTGCTATTAATAGAAAAATGTTTACTGCCACAGCATACCCCGGAACAGCAATGTTTAAAGAGCCGGTTGTGGTAGAAAAGTTGCAAAAGAATTTTGGAATCACTTTTGATAAAAAGAATGACCCCATTTGCGATGATAATTTTTATTTCTATGTTTCTGAGCTTGATGATGCGACTAAAATTCTTAATGATAAAGATGGTAATCCCATCAACTACAGCGACCTATCAATGGACGAGTTCTTAAAAGCCCGAGAACACATTGATAACGATGAAATAGAAAAAATATTGGATATGTAATGAAAAATAATGATTTTCACATTTTGATACCCGCCAGAAAGGGCTCAAAAGGATTTCCTTTAAAAAATAGAAAGCTTTTTAAATACACAGTCGATACGATACCTGAAGAATTTAAGCATCTGGTATATGTATCAACTGATGACGAAGTCATATCTCAATATTCTGTTGACAGTGGTGTCAATGTAATTGATCGACCACCACACTTAGGTCAAGATGAAACATCTATGAAAGATGTTCTTTTACATTTTATTGAGGAAAAGAATATTAAAAGCAATATAATCTTACTGTATTTAACTTATCCTCAGAGAACTTGGGACGACATTCAAACAATATATGATATATTTTTAAATTGTGGCCAAGATTCTTTGGCTTGTTCAGAAAAAGTTTCTGAGCATCCATATTTATGTTTCTATAAAAAAGATAACAATAGGGGCAAGCTATTGATTGATCACAAGCTTTATAGAAGACAAGACTACCCAGAATGTTTCAAACTTAGTATGTTTGTTGCATGCTATACTCCTGATGCAGTTGACAAACTGCATTGCCTGATGTTTAAAGAAGACACACATTTTCATCAGCTATCTAGTCACAAAGTCGATGTTGATTATATAGATCAGTTTCTTGCCGTCTCAGACAAATAGGATTTAATATGTCAAAAAAACGAGCACTTATTACCGGTATTAATGGTATGGATGGAAGCCACTTAGCTGACTTTTTATTGGAAAAAGATTACGAGGTTTTTGGACTGGAGAGAAGATCTTCGGTGCAAAATCGTGTAAATACAAAACACATCGAGAACCAAATCAACTATATCACTGGTGATATGACTGATAAAAATTCTCTTCAAAGAGCACTCGAGACCTCACAACCAGATGAAGTTTATAATTTAGCTGCCCAGTCCTTTGTCGGATCTAGCTGGACTCTAGCCGAACAAACTACAAAAGTTAATTCCCTTGGGACTCTCTATTTGTTGGAGGCTATAAAAGATTACAATAAAGACATCAGATTTTATCAAGCTAGCACTTCCGAAATGTTTGGCAAAGTTGTTGAAAAGCCACAAAGAGAAACAACGCCTTTTTATCCTAGAAGCCCATATGCTGTTTCTAAACTATACGCACACTGGATGACGAAGAATTTTAGAGAGTCATACGGTATTTATGCTTGTAATGGTATTCTTTTTAACCATGAGTCAGAACGTCGTGGACTTGAGTTTGTAACACGAAAGATTACTGATGGAGTTGCTAAGATCGTTTTAGGAATTGAAGACAAGATTGCACTAGGTAATTTAGATTCTAAAAGAGATTGGGGCTATGCTCCGGATTATGTCGAAGCAATGTGGCTGATGTTGCAACAAGATAAGGATTATTTTTTAAATAATAAAGTTGGTGATTTTATTATTGCAACTGGTAAATGCTACAGCGTTAGACAATTTTTAGATTATTCTTTTAGGCATGTTGGTATTGATAATTGGGATAAGTATGTTGTCCAAGACCCTAGATTTATGCGACCGGCCGAGGTTGACTATCTTCAGGGTGATGCTACAAAAGCAAAAAGAATTTTAGGATGGCAACCAAAAACCACAATAAAAGAGATGATTGCAAAAATGGTTGACAATGATATTAGGCTAAATGAAAAATGAAATTAACTGAACACATTAACAATATTAAAACAAATGAAAACTATCGATATACTTATGTAATCGCTGAAATAGGTGTTAATCACAATGGCTCAATTGATGAGGCGCTAAGATTGATCGATGCATCTCACGATGCCGGCGTGGATGCTGTTAAATTTCAAAAAAGAAATCTAGAAAGTCTTTATACAAAAAAGATTTTAGACGACCCAAATAGCGCCGAGTGGGCATTTGAATATCTGATACCCATTCTGGAGGAAACAGAATTATCTTCCGAGGATTATGAAGTTATAAAAAAAAGATGTGATGAATTAGAACTAGAACTAATAATCACGCCCTTCGACTTGGAATCAGCTCAGTTTTGTTTTAATTTAGGTGTAAATGCATTTAAAATCGGATCAGCAGATATGATAAATTATGAACTGATTGAAAAATGCTTTGGCTATAAATTACCCTTGATTATATCAACAGGTATGTGGACAGAACAAGAAATATCACAATCAGTTGCAAAATACAAAACATTTGGCGATAATGACTTTTTTATGCTATTGGCTAACTCTACGTATCCAACACCATATGAGTCCATTAACTTAGAGTTTTTAAACAGACTGAAAGACATTCATCACTTGTGTGGGTATTCAGGACATGAGAGAGGAACGTTTATTCCTGTCTCTGCTGCAACTCTTGGTGCAAGAATAGTTGAAAAACATATCACATTTGATAGAAACCATACAGGACCTGACCACAAGGCATCAATGACTCCTGATGAGTTCAAAGAAATGACATATGCACTTAGATGCTTGGGGTTAGCCCTAGGAAAAGAAAAAGTTGTCAATCAGGCTGAAAAACTAGCAAAAGAAGTATTCGCAAAGTCTGCATACGTAAAAGAAAATTTACCTGCTGGACACATACTGTCCGAGGAAGATATCTATTTTAAATCCCCGGGAAAAGGTTTGTATGTTCACGAAGTTAAGGACTTTTATGGCAAGAAGTTACAATGTAAAATAAGTAAAGATACTTTCCTGACAAAGCAGCATTTTGAAGATATCGTGCTTGTAAAAGACTGGAAGCTGCCACATTATTCTAAGAATTGGGGCATTAAGTGCAGATTTCACGACTTTGAAGAATACAAGAGTGTTAACTCACCAGTAGTAGAGTTTCATTGTTCGCAAAAAGATTTAGATATCAATTTTAAAGGTATGTCCAAAGAAAGCCAATTGGTCATTCATGCTCCTGAAATATTTGATAGAAAATTAGTAGATATATGTTCAGACGATCCAGATATTGTTAATGGCTCCATTGAGATACTACAAAGAGCTATTGATAAAACTCTAGCGATAGCTCCAAACTTTCCTTATAAGAAGCCCAAGTTTGTTGTACATCTGGGTGGTATGTCATTAGACCACGTTGTCAACGAAGGCAATACTGCTCTTATGATGGAACGAGCAGTAGATAATTTTAAAAAACTTAAATTTAATTCTGATGACATTGATATATTGCCGGAAAACCTTCCACCAAGACCTTGGTATCTTGGTGGACAATGGTTCCAGTATGGTTTTATGCACGCTCACGATATGATAGATTTCTGTGATTATTTCAAGTTTAATATGACATATGATGTTTGTCACGCTGCATTGCATTGTAATCATTCTAACATAAACTTAGATGATTATACAAAATCAGTATTGCCGTATGTCTCTCATTTTCACCTATCTGATGCATCTGGTATTGATGGCGAAGGCGTTCAAATAGGAGAAGGTGAAATTAATTTTGATTCTTTGATGCACGAGATTGGTAAATCAAAAAATGATTTTTCTTGGGTCACAGAGATCTGGAGCGGTCACGTTAATCATGGTGCTGGATGCAGAAAGTCAATGCACAGTTTAAGCAGATATAATAAAATTTTATAGGAGTTATAATGAAGAAAGCATTAGTATGTGGAGCCGGTGGCTTTATTGGCGGTCACCTTGTAAATTACTTAAAGGCTAAGGGATATTGGGTTCGAGGAGTGGATATTAAATATAATGAGTGGCAATCTGTCCACGAGTTCGCTGATGAGTTCATTCAAGGAGATCTTAGAGATATTAATGTTGTTAAGCAAGTAGTATCCCAAGATATTGATGAAATTTATCAACTAGCAGCAGATATGGGAGGAGCCGGATTTGTATTTACAGGTGAGAACGATGCCGATATTATGCATAATTCTGCATTAGTAAATTTGAATGTGGTTCACGAAGCTGTTGCTAAAGGTGTTAAAAGAATTTTTTATTCATCCTCTGCTTGTATGTACCCAGAGCACAATCAACTTGATCCTGACAATCCAAACTGCGTTGAAGATTCAGCGTATCCCGCAGACCCTGATTCTGAATATGGCTGGGAAAAACTTTTTTCTGAAAGACTGTTCCTTTCATTTGCAAGAAACAAGGGACTCGAAGTTAGGATAGCAAGGTTTCATAACATATTTGGTGAGTACGGTTCTTGGACTGGTGGTAGAGAAAAGGCACCCGCTGCTTTTTGTCGCAAAGTTGCCGAGACACCTGAAGGTGGCTCTGTAGAAGTCTGGGGCCCCGGCAGTCAAACAAGGTCATTCTTGCACGTTAGTGAATGTTGTGAGGCAGTGTATCGATTTATGCAGTCTGATTTTACAGGGCCCGTCAATATTGGATCAGAGGAAATGATATCAATTAATAACTTCGCCAAGATGGCGATTGACATATCAGGCAAAAACCTTTCTATACACAACATTGATGGCCAAGAGTTTGTTGACAAATATGGTCACCAATGTCCAATAGGAGTCAATGGCAGAAATTCTGACAACACTTTGTATAAAGAGAAAATTGGATGGGTTGTATCAGATCCACTACGCAAAGGTATGGAAAAAACTTATAAATGGATTAAGGAGCAAGTAGAGAAAAATGGCTAGATGTTTAGTAACAGGTCACAAAGGATATATTGGATCACAGTTATTCAGAAAACTTCAAGATTTACATCATGATGTTATCGGTATTGATTTAAATGATAAATACTCTAAGGACATTTTACAAGTTCTTAAAGAGGACAATGACGGTAAATTTCATCCCTATTATTACAACTTTCAGCCTGAGTACATATTTCATATGGCCTGTTGGCCCAGAGTTGGATATAGTGTCGACCACCCTGTGGAAACAACAACCAACAATGTACTGGCTGGTTCTATCGTTCTTAATTATGCCAAAAAGGTTAAATCTGTAAAAAGAGTCATCTATTCTAGTTCATCCTCAATTGTTGGCAATGGAGATGGACCCGAAAGTCCTTATGCACTGCAAAAGTATTTTACAGAGCTTGAGACCATTTTGTATTCTAAACTTTATAATATTGATACCGTTTGTTTGAGATATTTTAATGTGTATTCAAGAGATCAAAAAGTAAACGGCCCTTATTCAACAGCAGTGTGTAACTGGATGCATGCAGTTAGAGAGAATATCAATCCTTACATTACTGGCGACGGAGAACAAAGAAGAGATATGGTAAATGTTGAAGATGTGGTTATGGCTAATATTTTTTGTATGAATTATGATCAAGCCTTAAATGGTTCTGTCTTTGATGTAGGTACAGGAACAAACGTTAGCTTAAATGAAATAAAAGATATAGTATTAAAACAACACCCAGAAGTAACTTTTGATTATGTCGCTCCAAGACCGGGTGATGTTATGGAGAGTTGCGCCGATATAGAGCCACTAAAAAAGCTTGGCTGGTCTGCTCAGATTTCTATTGTAGATGGTATTACTAATTGTTTTCGAGGTATAAAATGAATATTGGATTAATTGGAAAAGGGTTTGTCGGCGACGCCGTATTTAAAAACTTAAACAACAAACACGAATTTTATGTTTATGATATTGATGAAAGTAAAAGAAACATACCGGATATCAAAACATTAACTTCAAAAGCAAAAATTATATTTGTTGCTCTACCAACGCCGATGAAAAAAGATGGGTCTTGTGATCTATCAATAATTTTTAACACAATGACCGAACTTAATGAAAACTATAATGACAATGTTATTATACTAAAGTCAACCGTGGTACCGGGCACTTGCGATCAAATTCTTAGTGTTTATCCCAAATTAAGACTCGTATTTAGTCCAGAGTTTTTAACCGAGGCAAACTATGTTGAAGATTTTAAAAATTGCAATAGAGTTATTCTTGGAGGCGACTTTGCAGATACCGTGAAGTGCGCCGAAATGTTCAAGCAGGTATTTCCAAATAAGCACTATTTGTTTACCGATCATAAAACAGCAGAAATGGTAAAATACTTTATCAACAATTTTCTATCTGTCAAGGTAACATTTGCTAATGAAATAAAGCAAATCTGTGATGCGTCTGATATTTCATATAACGAGGTTAAAAACTTAGCATTGTTTGACGAAAGAATTGGCAAGAGCCACTTTATGGTACCGGGTCCTGATGGGGAATATGGATATGGCGGAACTTGTTTCCCTAAAGACATTAACGCAATGATTAATTATTGTAAAACAATAGGCGTTGATCCTCAAATTTTAGAGGCGTCTTGGGATAAAAACTTAAAAATCCGCAACGATAAAGATTGGCTAACCAAAAAAGGTCGAGCAGTTTCAGAGGACTAAGATGCCAAATGTACGAAAAAGGACAACTGGTTCATATATCATTCATGGGCCGTCAATCTATGGGCGTATATTTAGGCTTTTTAACGGTAAATGGTATTGTCCTTTACAGAGTCTACAATTTAAAAAGAAAGATAGTCACATTCTATACAAGTGACGAATTAAAACCAATAGGAAGTAAAAAATGAATTATACATTATCAAGCCAAGCCATCGGCGCTTTAATGATGGCATTACAGAAATCTCTACTTGAGCAAACCGACATTGTTCCAATGCTTCAGGGCTTTGAGGTCCAAATTGATGATTCTAATCAATTAGTAATAATGAATCCTCCGGTTGTCAAGGCTGAGGGTGAAACTATAGAGACATCTGTTCAATAATGCCTAGGTATTATTATCATTGCGATAATTGTGGAGCCGAATTTGAGGTTCGTCACGGAATGTCTGAGACGCAAGAAAAGTGTCTTGAATGTGCTAGTGACGGATCTCTTGTTCGTATCCCGCAACTCATACAAAAACAAGAGAAGCGCTCTGATAAATCAACAGCGTCATCTCGTGTTGTTGATGCGATTGAAGAGAATAGAGAGCTTCTCAAACAAATGAAAAAGAAAGGAAGAACAAATGACTATAACTAATTGGCTCATTATTGCTTTATTTTTGTCTATTATTGCCAATCTTTTGGCATTCTGGTACATTCGTAAGCTACTTGCTAAGGTGCTATTTGTGTCTCAAAATCTTACTGATTTAGTTGATCTTTTGATTACTTATCGCAATCACCTAAAGAGAATCTATTCTCTTGACATGTTTCACGGAGATGAAACATTAAAATTTTTAATTAAACACACAAATTCATTGCTAGATGTACTGGAGGACTATAGCGATATTTATAAACTAACCGAGCCTATTGAGCTCACAGAAGAGGATGAAGAGTCTTATGACGACGAAGAAGAGACGAGGCCGGCGCCGGTCAACGAAGAGAATGTATTTTACGGAGGTACACGAAGCAGCAATAGTTGAATATTGCTCCAGTAACTGTAACGATAGAAAATCAGAACTCTATGTTGAGTTTATTCAGCCAACATTTAATGAGATGGTAGATAAGATTGTTTATTCATATCACTTTACCTCGCTTGCTAATATTGATGATTTAAGAGCAGAATGCAAAGCGTGGCTTGTTACCATCTTAGATAAATTTGATCCCAACAAGGGGTCCAAAGCGTTTTCATACTTCAGTGTGGTAACCAAGAATTGGTTTATCCACAAAGTAAAAAAGCAAACAAAGAGATGTCAGCGAGAGATCGAATATGACCTTGTTGCCAAAGAAGTATATGAACAACAAGTTCAAGCTAAATCAAACTATATCACAAAAAGAGAGAAAGAAGATTTCTGGAGAAAACTCTGGGAAGAGATGGATTCTTGGGGAACGGATGATATGCGTGAGAACGAAAAGAAGGTCTACGAGGCTGTGAAAATTGTCATGTCCTCATCTGATGATATAGAAATCTTTAACAAAAAGGCTGTCTATCTTTATTTGCGAGAACTCACCGGCCTTAATACAAAACAAATTGTAACGCAATTAAATAAGTTTCGTGAAAAGTATAGAGACTTTAAGACTGATTGGGATAACGGTAAAATATAACTAATATCTAATTAGTATGGTGCAAGATGTCAAATAAAAAACTATTAAAAAAGAATATGATTATTCCAAAAGTCAGTGATCAGTTTGATTCGTTTTATTTTAACCAATCAAGATTGCACGATATGTCATATGATTATTATTTAAAAAGAGAAGAATCTGACATCCCAGCGGTTTGTATCTCAGGACTAATAACAGGACAAAATAATGGTGGCTCTAATCTGGCAAATGACGCTAGATATGTTGAAATTAATGGCAAAAAACATTTATCTCTTAAAGTTAGAAGAAAAAACATCGAAGGTACAATCAGGCCTCACCCAAAAACATCAGCACAAGATGTGTCAGAACAACAATTTTTAGTTGGTATGCACGAGACTGCCATATCTGATAAGCCAATGGAGAACGGCATGGCTTCTATTCCTCCAGGCACAGAACTACGTTGTTATTATACAGATGGTCGAGCTTTTGGTTTGCCAGAGAAGACTTTAATGTTCAGATCATCAGATATCGGTAGTGATTTTATTAATAACTTCGCCGTTGGCTTTGGAGAATTTAAAAATAATGTGGCTGGTTTTTTTGATAATTCACAAAATTTGCAATTCGTACAGCAATATGAGAATACCAAAGTTGTCAAATCTAGTGTTGTTTACAGTCTAGAGGGATATAGGTTTATCGCCTCTTTGCTAAATGATAATGTTTTACTGAACATAAGGCAGCATGAATCTGCTGATAATCCTTTTATTACAAACTATGGTACTACGAAGTTTGCACAAACATTTCCTGAATGGGAAAACCTCACCGTTTCAGACATTGCTCAAATTCACGCCACTGGTATCCTTGGTCCGGCTGATTATAGAAGACAAACGCCTCGTGGATTAAAGAAGCCATTTGCTTTGGGCCTTTATCAAATAATACCGAAAACACTAAAGTTTATTATAAGTACAGTTCCGGAGGTACAGAGCTTAAAATTTAATCGAGATACTCAGCAAATTTTAGGCACAATCTTAGTTATGAACAAAAGACCAGTAATGGGTAATTACATACTAGGAAAACATGATAATGTCGTGCAAGCAGGGCAAAACTGGGCGTATGAGTGGGCCTATGCTCCATCTCAATATGATACAAAAAGAGGAAACGTCTTTGTTCCTGCTGGTAACAGCTACTATTCAGGGACCGGTGGAAACAGAGCTGGAACAGCACCTAGTACAATTAGATCAGAATTACAAAAAGCCAGAGCGGCAGTAGAGCCATTTCGTGATAAAATAAAAACTTTAACAAGTATTTCTAACATAGGTCCACAACCGGGATAAAAAATGTCAAAAACTGATGATCAAATAAAAAAAGCCCTCGAGAATATTGACGAGGATAGAAAGGTAACTAAAGAACTGTTGCAAGATGCAATCAAATATGTAGCTGTGGATGAAGCACGACACAGAGAATTAGGCATTGTTATGGCTAAATATGTGGAAACTCTTCAAAGATCTAATGAACAACTAGTTAAGGTTATTGGCATAATGACCAAAAAAGACGCCAACCAAGGCCTTGGTGCGATTGATAAAGATCAATTGTTTGATTTAATCGCAGAGGAAAGTAGCAATGATAAAGACAAGTAGGTTTTCTAAGTTAAAAAAGGACTTGGAAAAGTTAACCAGTGAACAGAAAAAGCTTAGAGACGAAATCGAAAAGCATCTTTATCCTGAAGGACTAGATGGTTCCGTGCAACAGGAGCCTTATCCTAATTTTAATAGGGCCACTGCTGAAGATGTATGGTCTAATAAAAACTCTTGGATTGTGTTAGGAAAAGATAGAAACGCTAGTCTAAAGAGTATTTCTATGGCGACTGATTCAAGCATGATTGATTTGGTAGCTGGTAGAGCCTCGTCACATAAACCATTTGGAAAGAAGACAGGCTCCTCTCCCGGTCAAAACATTACGGTAGATCCTAACTTTTTTAGTGATGCTGCAAGAGTCTACATATCACAAAAAACAGATATCGATTCACACTTTGGTCTCGCTCCTGTTAATAACGATAGAAGCAAAGATAGATCCGGTGTTGGTATAAAAGCTGATTGTGTTAGGATCATTGGCCGCAATAGTATTAAAATTGTGACTGGTAAAGGTGTTGCCAAAGGTGGAGCATCAGGTGAGCTAAACTCTTCCGGTGGTAAAATAGACGGACCCGGATTAATATCTTTGATAGCTGGTAACTATACTGAGGATTCAACATTACCTCTTTCTAGTTTTTTTAGAAAAGTTGGTAACGCTCTCACTGGTAGAGAGACAAGAGAAGTTAAAGTATTACAGCCGATCCCGAAAGGAGATAATTTGGTTGAATGTTTAAGGGATATTATGGATATGATTGCTAAGCTATCAGCCCTAATAGCAGAAAACAATAATGGCATCATCTCATTAGCAGGCGCAGTTGATTTACACTTTCACGATTACGGTGGCGGTTTCGGCCCAACTACTCCATCTTCAATCTTGGCAACAAGGGTAATTCCGCAACACGTTAGAAACTTCAAAGCCTTGATGCAGAACTTTAGCAAAGTGTTTAGTGAAGTTGCTGTGGACTCAGATTATTTTGATGAATTTAGTCCGCTGTATATAAACAGCAGGCATGTTAAAACAACATAGGAAATAAGAATGGCTAATGATAAAACGTTCGCTGATTTTCAGAGATATAAATGTAAAGATATAGAGGTAGAAGATCTTGGTATTGATCTACCAAAATTTTGCCCCTCTTGTGAAAAAGATCCCTCGTATGTCGAGCCAACTTGGTATTCGACCATCGAGCCATATTTAGATAAAAAAAATTGTCTTTACAAAGTTAATATCACACAAATAATTAAAGATCTAAATCTTGACCTTGATGAAGAAGCATTAAGCACTTATTCAATTACCTTTGGCAACCACACAAAACGAAATAGAGATTACAGATCAAACCCAACAGTTCAAAGCCAAATCATACGAACAGCAATTTATCAAATGCTAATAAATTATGATAAAGAATTGAAATTTAAACACATATGTAACACTATCAATTGTGATGTTATAAAATCTAAGTCCCTTAGTAATTCAGATCTTGAAAGACTTGAAGAGATTTTGGACGCACTCAAGTTTTTAAAAAAATCGATTATTGAAGATATCGAGGATGGCGATGCAATTATTTTTGAAGAAGATGACTACGAGAGTTACTTTGAATACACAATACAACTTGATGATGACGAGGTCTTATCTCCTATATTGACTGTCACTCTGGATGAATATAATTTATTGCTAGCGGAAAGAGAATCGCTCTTGGAAAAGACAAGAGTTCCGATTGATAATTTCAACGCTTATGGTCTTGAAAACCATGCTACTATTGAACAGATCTATCACCCAGCTAATCCTACTGCTGGTTCAACAGTGCAATTTTTAGTATCTGTGCCTGCGTTCTCATTAGATCGGATTCCCTCTTCATCTACCGCAGAAGATGATGACAATGAACCAGATAAAGGCCAGACATTTATTGTTGAAGCAAGAAAATTAAGAAGACATTTAAGAACCTTATCTTCAGCGATGTACCTTTATTCTCTTCAGTATGCAGTTGCAAGAAGAATTGATGGCACAGCCGTTTATTATAAAGGTTCTGGATTAAAAGAATATGATTTCAAATATGTTGCTAAAAATTTGAAAACTTTTCCGGCTGACGGGAAGATTGACTTTTCAAGCGATAATCCTGTTTTCTTTGAAAGACTAAAAGATGCACTTTATCAAAACAAATTTAGAGTAGATAACTTTCAAATTGGTGCTATGTTTTATAAGCTTGCCCACAAAATAAAATTCAAAGTGGACCAAGATGCTGACAAGCCTTATCAGATAGTAAATATTTTTGTTGAGACAAAAGAGTGTAGATTTAAAAAACTTAAAGGCGGAGCTGCGAGAAGACTAATACGATATTTGAATAATAACAGATTTGTATCTAGGTTTTTATCTGATATAAGAGCTATTGATGCCCAATTGACATCAGGCAGAACTCCTGAGTGGTCTACATTTTTACCACAATATGCATATCCACCGGTTGTAATTCAGAAGGCAAAAGATAATGATGGTATTGCTGCATCTGACGATCGTGTGGCATTAGAATGCTTATTTGACCAAGCCGGCATTGATGCGATTGGATCTGGTCAAATAAGAAATTATTTTTTAGAAGAATTAGTTGATTTATCAAAACTGTTAGCTTTCACATTTAATCAGAGAGCATGTTTTGAAACATCAGACTTAGTAGACAATAATCCAACATCAGTAAAGATGGGAGAGATTTTTGGTGCAGATGCTTATAAAGATAATAAAGATAGGTTCTATGAACAAGAAGTAGGTAAAATTTTAAGTGGAGAAAGACCACCGCTAATAGACGGCCAATTTTATAACCCAAATGAATTATTAGATACTGATAATTTTCCAGCTACTTTAGAAGATTATGCGAGAGCTATTGCTACAAAGACGGGTGATAATTATGGCTCTATTTTAGAAACAATAGAGTCAGAGGCCAACGCTCGAGCAGAGAGAAGAGTGGAAGCACAAGTTCAACAAGCAGAGGATGCTACTGGATTATTCGGTGGGCGCATAGGTAATTTGACCGGCTTTGGTAACAAAAGGCCCGGAAACTTTTTTACTGGCGAGTCAGGCCACCCATTATTGATCGAAGCAGCAGAAAGAGCAAAAGAAAAATTTAATTATGAAGATAGCTTCATTAAAGAAATACTGGAATACAAAAGAGGACAAGTTTTTCAATATGCCCGAGATGGGAAAAAAGATTTAGCTGGATTATTTTCTTTCTTTGGTATTTGCGGATACAGTTCTCTTGTATCAAGTGTAATTGAATGCTTATTAGGCGGTTTAAGTTTTGAACAGTTTGTTGCTAAATTTATTGAATCATCATTGAAAAGTATATCTGTTGAGCAACTAGGTCTTTTTGTTGACGGTCTACCACCAGAAGCGCAAGCAAAAGTTTACGCAGAGGTACAGCAGGCCCTTGGTACATTGGTCAAGCCATGGGAAGCAGGCGGCGGTTTTACCTCCAATACTGTTAGTGAAGTTGCTTCTGGTCAGCCTTTAAAGTTTGATACATCTGATAAAGCACTTTCATCTGATGAAAGAAACGAATTCTCTGAGGTTCCAAAAGAATTATCTGATTGGAACGATTTACCTAGAAAAGAAAGACGAGAGGCGATAGATACCTATGGTCGACCACGAGTTGATGTTGATAGTGATGAATTTACAGGCAACTATGAACAAAGTACCATAGGTAACGCTTTAAACGATGTTGTTGGAACCTTTGTTAGGGCATATACAACTGCTATTCTCAATACATTAGATTATGATATCTTGCTGGATAAAGTAAGAGATTTTCCCGGCGCCCAAATATTGAAAAAAATATTATTTCAATTTGCGTGTATGACACCACCACTGCTGCATCCTCCCATATCTGAATCATTAAGAACTTTTTCATTACAATTATGTAATCCACAAATTGGATTTCACAGGCCTATATTATCAAAATTTGACCTTGATTTAAGTTGGGGTATTATATTTAAGGCACTTGGAGACTTAATAAAACAAAGATTGAAAGATATTATCAGAGCTGCCTTAAATGCGCTCGTTAATAAAATATTAGAGCTTTTAGATGGGCTTCTTTGTAGAGCGTTAGCTGGCGTTGGAAAGTTCGCCGGAAATTATTTGGCCGATGCCGCCACTGGCGGTGGCCAAGGTATGAGTTTTCATACAGCCATGAGAGAAGCATTTTGTGGCCCAGATGTCCCTCAGAATAAGGTTGATAGATTATCTGATGAATTATTAGCAGGACTTGGTTATGTGCCAAATGATCTTAATATAGCAGATGTAGATCCTCAATTTGTATCAAACCCCAATGCAACGGCTGGAACAGTTGCTGCTGCTATCATAAGCGGTACATTTACAAAAGACGATCTTCTCTATCATATGTCAACAGACCCTGAGAATTATGATACTACATTGTTAAGAATGGCCGCCAGATCAATAAATGCTGCGTCTCCTCAAATGGGACAAATTTTGGGAACTGCCGATCAGTTATCAGCATTTTTTGCCGCACTGTCAAACTTTCTAAGTCCAGACCAAAGAGAAGAGATTCTTAATGCGCTTCAAAACCCCAGTCCAGAGTCACCTGTTAATAATACTCTGTGCCTAACAAATGAACAATATAATGATTGGGTTGATCGCCGTGAGAGGCTATTCGATGCTTTTGGCTTTGAAGAGGGAATACCTCAAGCACAAGACGAGCAGCTAGCTGAAGACTTAGGTGACTTATTGGATGGATTGATTAATCCTAACGGCACTATTGAGCAAGGTATAAATAATTTAATGAGAGAATCTATCTGTCCAGATGGAGAAGGTATCATTCCAAGAGACTCAGACGAAACAAGAGAATTGGCTAATGAGGTGACAGGTGAAATCTTTGATAATTTAAGAATGGGAATATATAGAGACCTTCTTGGCAACAAAGGTTACTTGAACGAGTTGTTGACCGATACAGAAGGAAAAAGCCTGAGAAGACATAGATTCAGAACTTTTTTCTCTAGAAGATATGTGAACGCTGAGGAAGAAAAAGTTAAGAGAAGATCAAAAGGCTATTTTCCTGAAACCGTTGGTCTCCATCTTAAAGAGCAAATCGAAGGACAATTGCCCATATTCTTGCCACTCGCTGGTGATACAATTTTGATTCCAAAGGTTGACACTTCTGTTAGAAAGAAGTTTGAACTTTATAGAAATGCTAAAAATGATGACACCACACAATTTGATAGAAATCCAGAAAGAAGTAGAGAATTGGGTAAAAAAAGAATCAACATTACCATACCCGCTAGAAAGATAAGAAACCCCTCTGTAAAGTTGTATTTTACTGACGATATCGAAAACCCATATACATTTACAATCGGATACTCTGAAAGAAAAAGAAACAATCCAGTGGATGAAGTTTGGTCTGAGGTTTCAATCAGAACTCAACTGGGTGAGTCTGCTGGTGATGGGACAATTTACAGACATCAAAGTTATTTACCAGCAGAGATAATAAATAAATACGAGCAAGTCGCAGGTGGAACAAAGAATCCAAGAGTTTCTTATTTTAAAGCTTTCATGAATGATAAGATTAAAGTTGGAGCACCTGATGCTCCAGATTTTGGTTCTTCGCTAAAAGACCTATATAACAAATTAAATCAAACATTCTTGCAAGCGATGTGTCTTGATGTTGTTAAAAACCCAAATGATCCGGATGAGGTATCTAATGGTTTTAAATTTGGCTATAAAGCTGAAGAATTAACTGAAGAAGATTTAATGTATGTTGATCCTGAACCCGGTGCAACTGAATATACATACAATAATAGTGATGGAGTTCTCGGCAGAAGCATGACAAACAATTCTAGGGTTACATTTTTAGATCCTGAAATATATGGCGGTAGATACACCAATCCTCCATACATAATTGAGCCTTCAAAACACAGTGGTTGGTATGGTTTTTCAAACAAGCTCATACCCAGTCATAAGTTTTGTGATAAAAAAGATATTGATATCGTTGGCTTTAAATACATCAAGAAAGAAGTAAATTTTTATTACAATAATTTGCCCACTGATGAAAGATTAAAGCAAGAAAAAGAGTGTGTAGTTGAGCCACCATTTGGTAAAATAGCAAATAGAAATACAAAGTCCAGCTTACACGGAATAGTTGTTGCTATTATCAGAATGTATTTAGCTCAAGGCTTTATGAACGGGTTTCCAATATTTGCAAATGTTGCGTTCAACAGCAAAAACTTTTCTGACGTTTTTTATAATTTTATTGCAGACATTTTAGAATCAGATCTTAGTGATACACCAGACCGTGATCTTATCTTGGTACGAACAAAGATTATGAAAGAAAATTATTTTCTTTTATTTCTTGAGCAGGTTGTTGAGTCCTATCAAAGACTTATAGACTATAAAGGAGTTAAACCTCCAAAAGAAATCTTGGAAGCTCTTTCAATTATTCGAGATGTGCAGGCATTCTACAAACAACCAGACTTTTCTGATATTGATTCTTTAAAAGATCTCCCAGAGTCTGAAGAGCCGTTTAGATTAAACATCAGCCAAAATGAATATGATGTAATACTAAACAAAAGATATAGAAAGTTTTACAGGCATGCGTTAGCATATCAAACATTTGGTGAAGCTGTTTTTTTCTCTGATAATAAAATAGAGCTTATGAGACTTAGAAAGACTGATAGGTATCTAAGTTATCTAAGAATGGTTTCAAAAATATTCTGTGTCAGATTATTGAAAAAACAATGTATGATGGTTATGATGGAACTAATGAGATATGAATCTGACAAACTTTTTAGAACCTTGAATAGAAGAATCAAGCCATCACCTGAGATTGATAGCATTGTTCCCTATATGCTTCAAAACGACAACCTTTGTGTGACTCCGAAACATAAATATGGACTTCGAAAACCTATAGATGAATTTGCAATTAATGGTGAAGCAGATTTTGGTCAAGTATTGGACGTACAGCATGATATTTTCAATAGCAACCCATTAGACAATGATCTTTTTTCTGCCACAGTAAACATTACTGGTAAATTTGTGTTACAAAGGTACATCAAAGTTAAAGATAAAGAAGATATGCCAATTCAAGTTGCCAACAGAGATGAAAGGCTTTTCAATATTGTAAACATTGAAAAATTTCAAGAATACCTAGGCACACTTGATGAGGACAAAAGTATTTCGGATTACTTTGGAAACCTTGCTTTTATATACTCTGTACCAGTCAGCCAATTTATTGCAAATGGATATAGTCTGACGGACTTATATCAATTAGGTTTATCAGAGGATGTAACAGAACTAGATGAAGAGAGCTTAAATTTAAATCTTATTGTAAAACAAGAGCAGGTAAACTTTGATATTACTGGAAACAATCCGATTGAAATCGAAGGTGAGACTGGATTGTCTTTTGGTCTTCGTCTTTGTTATTTTCCACCAGCAAGTCTGCCACTAGCCTCTCAAGAAGTTTCTGATGAGACTGCCATTCTTAATAAAGCTTTCAAATTAAAAGCCACGCCAGCAGCCACAAACGGCTCATTCTTAATTCCTTTGGTTGAAGCCGAGGTGCAAATGGTTGACCAAAAACTATCAGACATAAATTTCCTAGAGGGTGATAATTCTTTTGATCTCCTTTGTATGTTCCGAGAGCTTGAAGAAAAAGCAGAGTATAAATTTTTATTCGAAGATGCAATCCCAGTTTCTACTTATATGTCTTTGTTCGCCTTATACTCAAATCTTGGATTTCAAGCATCTTGGGGCCTCGGTGATGACGAAAGAGTTGATCCGCCGGATGAAAATGATGAAGAAGATGACGAAGAATTGGATCTCGACGGCGACGGAGAGGAGTTTGATTTTGACTTTTATGAAAAGTCAAGAAAAAGGGCAAGAAGAATATTCGCTAATTTTTATGATCAAAATGATTTTTTCGATAATGAAAGTGCCGGGAACGATGATATATTTGATTTCATGCTTAGATTCAATCCCTTTAGGTTCCGCTTACCGTTTAGAATCAAATGGTGGAAACGAAGAATGAGAAGAGACTATCGCTGTGGTGATAATTAAATTGGTTCAAAATATAATAAAATTGTAATTATAAGGAGGGTTGTTCAATGACTTTTGCTCCAAGTAATATTCCTTTAAACATTAGTGGCTCCGGCCAAAGAGTGTTGCACTCCGCAATACCCACGGATTTATCCGATATTGCATCTCCAACTGTCACTGATCCAAAAGTGTCAGCTTCATTCTTGTTTGAAAATATTTTACTAACAAATAAAGGAGAATTATTATCGGATCCAAACTTTGGTGTTGGGTTAAGATCTTTTTTATTTGAACCGCAAAATAGTTTTAATGATTTGCAATTTATCATCAGCGAACAGCTAGCGACATATGCAGAGGGTATTGAAATAATTGATGTCAACGTTGTCACAGAAAATATGGATATAGATTCTGTATCAATATCAATTAAATATCTGAATCCAGATAAAACAATACAGGAGTATTTATTAAACGCTGATTTGACCTCTGGCAGAAGATCAGTTTATGTATAGGGCTCTTTAAATGAAAGATAAAAAATTAATTAAATATACTAGCCGTGATTTTGATAGTATAAAAGAAGATCTAGTAGAACACGCTAAAAGATACTATCCTAATTCATACAATGATTTTAGAGATGGATCTTTTGGTTCATTGATGTTAGATAGCGTTTCATACGTTGGAGATGTCTTATCCTTTTACCTTGACTATCAAGTCAATGAAAGCTTTTTAGAAACAGCCGTAGAATATGATAATATTCGAAGACATGCCAGAAGATATGGATACAATTTTTATGGAAGGCCTTCCGCATATGGCATTTTAACTTTTTATGTTTTGGTCCCGGCGGCATCGTCTGGCTTGGGCCCTGACGAAAACTACTTGTTGCGAATCAAGACTGGAACTAAAGTTTCTTCTACCACCGGTGCTACCTTTATGCTCACAGAAGATGTTGATTTCGGTAATCCAAAAAACGAAATTGTTGTTGCTCGAGTGAACGAAACTACCGGTCGTCCTACCTTTTATGCCATCAGAGGCACCGCCCAAGCAAAATCTGGTACACTATTTAGAACAAACGTGACTCTCGGTGCATTTCAAAGATTCAGAAGAATAAGAATTGGACCTTCTTCTATTAATGAAATAGTTTCTGTGTTTGATTCCGAGGGCCACAGATATTATCAAGTTGATTACTTGTCTCAAAATACAATTTATATTGAGGTAACAAACAAAAACTCTGTCAGCGATGGTGTCAGATCATTACTTAAGCCGTTCGTGGTGCCTAGAAGATTTGTGATTGAACAAGACTCTACCGGGACATACATGGTTTTTGGACATGGCTCAGATGAGGAATCAGATTTACAGATTAATGTAGCAGACCCTGCGTCCGCAGCAATTAAACTAACAGGAAGAAACTATATTACGGACTCTGCTTTTGATCCTACCAAATTGTTAGATACAAATAAACTAGGTGTAGCTCCTCAAAACACAACTTTAACAATTGTATATGGTGCAAATGACGCTGATGATATAAATGTACCGTCTAATTCTGTTACATCTATCAAGGAACTTATTAGTGAATTTCCAGATGATTCAAAAATAAACGCTACTACAAGATCTTTTGTATTGAATAGCGTTGAAGTCACAAATGATGATAGAATTATTGGTAATACACCAACTCCTTCCTCTGATGAAATCAGGGTTAGATCCTATGGTGCTTATGCATCTCAAAACAGAGCGGTCACCAGAGAAGATTATGAGTCCTATGTGTACTTGATGCCACCCAAATTTGGTTCAATAAAGAGGGCAACCGTAATCAACGATCCATCTTCATCAAACAGAAGACTAAGTCTTTATATAGCTTCTGTTGATAATAGCGGAAACCTTGTCTTGTCTAATGACACAATAAAGCAAAATGTGAAAACTTGGCTAAACAAAAACAAAATGCTAAACGACAGCATCGATATTTACGATCCCTATATCATAAATATTGGATTTACTTTTTACATTTCTGTTGATGCATCTTACGACAAGCAGATTGTCCTGAATGACTGCTTCACGAGATTAAAACAAATGTTTTCTGACAAGATGTACATCGGCGAGCCACTATACGTCTCAAAGATTTATCGTGAGTTAAATAAACTTGATGGTGTCATCGATGTTCAAAATGTTGTTTTTGATATTAAAAATGCTGCCAACTATGCATCTTCTCCAATATCTTTGCAAGAACTTACTTCAAATGATGGTACATTTTTGAAAACACCAAAGAATGCAATTTTGGAAATCAAATTCCCTAATCTAGACATAAGAGGGGTTGCTAGATAATGTTAAAAAAGATTTACGCTAACGCAGATAATACAATAACAAATGCGCACAAACCTACATCGAATGGCTTTTCGGCTATACGTGCAACTGGATCAAACATGGGAGCGGCTGATATTCTAGAAATTTTCGGCCTTTACCACAGTTACAACACATCGTCAGCAGAGATTTCACGTGCCCTAATTCAGTTTCCAGTAAATGAGATATCTTCTATGAGATCCACTGGTGAAATACCAGCCTCTGGTTCTGTTAACTTTTTCCTATCTTTAAAAGATGCTCCATCACAAGAAACTTTACCATCTGATTATACAATATCAGTTTATGCCATTGGTGCCCTATGGCAAGAAGGCTTTGGTCTTGATATGGACAACTATAGTGATATTACAAATGATTCTGTTGGTTCTAACTGGATTATGAGAAGTGGCTCGACCCCTTGGACAAGCGTTGGTGGAGACTTTTTAGCTTCGTCGTTAGTGAACCAATCAATTGTCAAAGGTGATGAAGACCTAAATGTTGATGTCTCAGACATAGTTGAAAACTGGATCAAAGGTTCCGGCGGTGGAGGCTATGCTAACTATGGTTTCCTCATCAAACTATCTGCTTCTTTTGAACCCTTCTCAACAGGCGAGAGCCCTGATATTGATAATTTAACAGGATCGACAAGATCATATTATACAAAAAGATTTTTTGCAAGAAATACAGAATACTATTTCAAAAGACCATGTTTGGAAATCAAGTGGGATGACTCCCGCAAAGATGACCGTGGCAATTTTTACACATCTTCCTCGCTTGCTCCCGCAGCGGATAACTTGAATACATTATACCTCTATAATTTTGTCCGAGGTCAATTAAAAAATATTCCTGCTGTCGGGACTGGCGAGATTTTTGTGGATCTTTATGCAACCCTAGGGGGCAATGCCTTAACGCAATGTATTAAAACCCCAGCTACTGGTGGCTATATCGACACCGGAATCTATACATGCTCAGTATGTGTAAATACAACGGCCAGCTTGGTTCGAGATGTATGGCATACAGGTGGCGTTGAATACCACACAGGATCTATTTCAACTATTGATTTATCTGCCGTTACTACAAATCAAAATTCAAAATATATTATTTCATTAACAAATCACAAGAAACAATACCACAGAGAAGAGATAGCAAATATAAATGTTTTTGTAAGACCAAAGGATTGGTCTCCTAATATTTTTACCGTTGCACAATCAACTGTGACCAATACAATAATAGAAGAGATGCATTATAAAGTTGAAAGATCTGTAGATAATTTTATTGTGCTAGATTATGCCACTGGGTCAATTAAAAATACACAATTGTCTTACAATAATGATGGTAACTATTTCAACTTTGATATGTCCATTCTAGAGCCGGGCTATGAGTACAAGTTCAAGTTTGCTTCATACGAAGATTACAGAGAGACATATCGTGAGCATCCATATGAGTTCAAGTTTAGAGTCGTAGAATGAGTTTAAAAGATTTATTTAGAAAACAGAGCATCAATAATACCGTTGTAAGTTCTGATAACGCAACAGCATCAGCAGAATATGTTGAGTCAATTAAAACAATCAAAGCAAAAGAAAAACTAAACGACCAGTTTGTTCCAAGAATTAATTTTGCTACTGCTTCAAATTTTGCTAAGTTTGGTTCGGCTGAGCTTTATTACGAATATGGGTTCGAAAGAATCTATAACGAGTACCCTTACGATGGAACAGAGGAAGAAAAAATAAACTTCCGATTATCCTCGTCTTATCTCGACGATTACATCTTTGAGAATCTTTATCCAAGAACCAACGGATATGTTCAGTTTTCAGCAGTCAACACAACCATAAACTCTTCCAAAGACGGTTACGGTAATCCTGCAACACCAGAATACATTTTGACCAAAGGTGGGCCACATACAGCCTCTGGGGGAATGATTGGCAGCTCAATCGCATCAAAGTTTGAAGATTCCAATTACTATGACTCCGCCAATGATCTTGGCTCAAGCTTGGAGGTCAACTTAAATGATGGTGTAACAGTTGAGTTCTGGCTGAAGAAATCATCTTGGAACACAACCAACAATCATAAAGAGGTTGTCTTCGACCTTTGGAACTCTCAGAATTCATCATCTGCGGACTACGGCCGCATCACTGTCGCACTTACAGCATCAGGCGACGGATTAAATCCGTTCTCATTGACAGTGCAATCAGGTACAGCAGGCTTCTATGAAAGGACGCCTTCTATTTCTGGCATTACCACATCTTCAGTTGGCGATAATGCATGGCACCATTATGCATTGACGTTTACTTCTCAATCCGCTGGTATACAGACAAAGATTTACGTTGATGGTATCAAGAAGGCCACTGACACCTTTGGCACCGCTGGCATTGGAAATATCCTCACAGTAAGCGGAAATTTGAGCACTTTAGGCGGTCTTATCACAGACCCATCTGGTTCAATAGGTCATGTCACTGGTTCTGGTAAACTTAATGCCTACATGGACGAGTTCCGCTATTGGAAAAAGTCTAGATCAGATAAGCAAGTGGCCAACAATTTCTTTATCCCCTTGGCCGGAGGTAACAATAATTATGAATACAACAGACGATTGGGAGTCTATTACAAATTCAATGAGGGAATTACGGGTATTAATTCGCTTGACTCTACTGTCCTTGATTATTCTGGCCGGATTGCGAATGGTGTCTGGACAGGCTATATTACCGCCGCTCGAAACACAGGCTCAGCGTTGGTTGAATCAGGTCTCGCCAGAAGCGAGTTCAAAGATCCAATCATTTATTCTTCTCATCCCAATGTTGTATCAACGCTTGCTACTTTAAAAACAACCGGCTCTGAGCAAGACAACGAAAGCACATCGAAAATGATATCTTTGTTGCCCGGCTGGCTTCAAGAAAAAGACCGAGATAACTATGACAATCAAGTCAAAAAGTTCGTGCAAATTCTAGCCAGTTACTTTGATAATCTTAATGCGCAAATTGGCGAGTTCAATAATATTTTTGACGAAGACTATCCGACAACCACAGAAGAGCCATACCCTTTTGCTCAAAAGCTATTGGAGTCTCGAGGCTTTGTGGTTCCAGACTTGTTTGTAGATGGTAATTTGGTAAACTATCTTTTGCAAAAAGATGATAATGAATTATTTGAGATGAATATCTCGGATGTTAAAAATAGAATTTACCATAACATTTATAACAACTTAACTTATATTTTGAAATCGAAAGGTACTGAAAAGTCATTTCGTAATTATCTGCGGTGCTTTGGTATTGACACAGAGGTAATGAGGCTAAATCTTTATGCCGATGATTCAACATACGTCATTCAAGAGAACTATGAAGATACATCAGTCGAGAAAAAAGTTCTGAACCTTAACACCGCTGATAATCTCAATGGTACAATTTATAATATTTCATCATCCGATTCTTCCTTTACCTACGTCTCTTCATCTGAGACAACCAAAGAACAATTTACTGGTATGACGGTTGAGTGCGAAGCAGTGTTTCCTTTACACCCAGAAAAGTTTGAGGATGCATATTTTCCAAAAGGTTTTGTAACTTCTTCAATCTTTGGTTTTCACAGGGCCCTGACTTCTTCAGCGGCAGATTATACATGGCACACTGATTTAGATACTGATGTCCAAGTCTATGCTGTTAGAGATAAATATGAAAGCAAGGATGCTTATTTTAAAGTTACGTCATCTCTTGGTTTTGAACTTACCTCATCTACTTACTTTAATCTTTTTGAAAATAATAAGTGGAACTTTGCTGTAAGAGTAAAGAACGACAAGTATCCTTATACATATGGAATAACGGGGTCAACAACTGCGGGTTATCAAGTAGAGTTTGTTGGATACAGCTCTGATGGTAGCACTGTAAAAGACTTTTTCTCATTATCCTCAAGCGTCTCTAACACTATCGGTCGACAGCTTTTGTGCAATAGCAAAAGATTTTATGCTGGTGCCCATAGAACAAACTTCACTGGTTCAACGATTCACAGATCAGACGTCAAGATTTCCGATGTAAAATTTTGGCAAAGTTATTTAGATGACCAGACAATAAAGTTTCATTCCTACAATCCAGATAATGTGGGAACCAAAACGCCTTTCGTTCCTGATAACATCAACACCTCAATTGATAGGCACGAACTTACAGATGCAGAGACACTAGCTTTGCATTGGCGATTTGATACTTTGACAACATCTGACTCTTCCGGTGAGTTTGAAGGTTTTGATTTCTCATCTGGTTCAGCAGAAAACGCATCAAGAAACGCATGGCTTGGTGGCATTACTGGCCACAAGTATCCCTTCAAGGGTCAAGGGTTTAAAGCATCATCCACTAAATCATTTGATAGAGAATTTTTATATTCTTCGAAACAAAGAAAGTTCGGTGTGCTTTTATCTTCAGATGGTGTTACTATCAAAGATGACGATAACACCCTTCTGTTTACAGATGACGATGTAAGCGATAACTTTTATGCATTTGAGAAATCGTATTATGGAGTTATTTCCGACGAGATGATCAATTTGTTTGCATCCTTGGTTGAGTTCAATGACTTCATTGGATATCCAATTGATCTTTACAAAAAATCAAATAAAGAATTAGAGAAGATGGGCAGATTGTTCTTTGAAAAAGTCGAGAGCAGAATAGAACCAGAAAGATTCTTTGACTTTTATAAGTGGATTGATTCGTCGATTACCTATGGGTTGATGCAATTGTTCCCAGCTTCAGCCAAATATTCAGAGTCAACAAGAAACATAATTGAAAGTCATCTCCTTGAAAGAAACAAATACGACAGAAAGTTTCCTTTATTGGTTGATGTATCTGCAACCGAGGGCTATGCTCACGGTATTAATGAGCTTTTGTACAACTGGAAGTTTGGACACGCCCCAACTGGATCAAATACAGAAAATCAAAATTGCTTATGGCAAAAAAGCAGAAAAGAAAGATTAGACATACCAGACCGTCAATCTATTTTAGAAAACTTAAATAGTGGCAATAATGTTAAACATATTGCAAAGTTTACGTCAACAGGCACTCCTTACTCGGGGAGCACTTATGCACTCAGAAACTTTTCACGATTACATAAGTTTTCGGCACAAATCGATAGAAATATACACGGTGGTATAAACTACCCCGAGAATCTTAACAGAGACTTTGTTTGGGAATCAACTTTCATCCATGGACCAACTTCAACAAGGGCGCCAAAAGGTATTCCTCAAAACGTATTGGCCGTTGGTCTTGGCGAAGGCCAAGGTGCTGCTGCTTTTATTGATTGTAAAGATGTCGAGGATCCAAATGAAAAAAGAAAGTGGAGAATCACAACGGTTGTAGGTCGTGATGCAAAGTCTGATTCTGACGGACGTAACACACCTAGAGAAGGCAAAGACTACACTGGTGTGCTAAAGGGCCACCTAGTCTGGCCTGCCAACTTGATTTCTTCTTCAGTTAACACAGGATATCAGTCAGAGGTAGCTACCAAATTTAAATCTGGCGTTGTATTGACCAACTTGCATTCTGATACATACGCACCCGGAAATGACATCGGTATGCAAGGCCCCTTCACTGAGACTTGGGTCGGTGGCCATCAATCACGTCATGTTGATTTAAACAAATTTGATTCAGTAAAGACGACACTTAACAATCTTGATGATCAATTTTCTCGAGAAGAAGGCTGGAGACTGCTATTAAATGAGTGCGATGAAGCCTCTGATCCAAGTGACCCAACACAATTGGGAACTGGCTCAAACGACGGCGCTATGGCTTTTGTCGGTCCAGACTATGGAGGCCCATATCCGGATAACTCAAGAAAGTACGCTGTAAGATACAGAGAGGAAAGAGCAAAGAGGCCTGTTAATGTAAAGAACATCAGGACCTTAACTGGTTCTGCAAAAGTTGGTAACTTCTCAAAGAATTATGAAGTTGTAATGATTGCTGGTAAAGAAGGCAACAACTTGATGACTCGAGAATATAATCTTGATAATCGTCCCAAAGATTTGATTTTGCCTGATCCAATTTGGAATCAAGGTCTCTATCCTTCGCATTATCAAACATTGGTTACTTTTAAGCCCGGACTTTATGGGAATGTTTGGGGCGA
>Ga0209348_1000058_pt1 | contig 68993 bp, 82 predicted proteins | sample ETNvirenome_2_30_FD_184065 | JGI IMG/M metagenome (GOLD analysis project Ga0209348, IMG submission 184065) | Marine viral communities from the Pacific Ocean - ETNP_2_30 (SPAdes) (version 2) | ecosystem: Environmental > Aquatic > Marine > Oceanic | place: Pacific Ocean | collected 2013-06-22 | reverse complement strand
ATCGTCAAAGTCCCACACACTAATACCTTTTCTAGGTCCTTGACTTTTTCTAATTTTCATAGCCGTGTCATCTACTCTTACATTAGCACCAACAGCTGTTCTAAATATTTGATCGTATTCGTTTAACACCTCTTGATACTTACTTATACCATCTAAATTAAATATTTGTTTACCTAATTTAGGTTCAAGTAAAAATCTCATATTACCTAAAGGACTATTTCTACCACCAACTTCATCTATTTTTTTAGTATCAGATTCTAGCATAGCAGACTGTTCATATCCCTCTAGTATACCAGCTATATTGTCTTCAAAACTATTATCTAACATTGATAAAAATATAGACGATGTAGTTGAAGAAGAGTCTTGCACGTGTTCACCTTTATAACCTGTAAACTTGTCATTTATATTTTGCGGGCCATCAACAAAGTAAAATGAAGTAAACGAAGCATATGCTCTAGCAGAAAAAATAGCATTGGTAGTCATTTGCATGTTACCAAATATAGAAGTCATAGCTTCACCCCTGTTTCTACCACCTTTAACTTCATTGTTTACCCAATCATTTAAACTAGAGTGATAAGCATCCATCAAAGCTAAACCTGATTTTAAAGAAGCTTTACCTCTTGGACCCATTACACGTGACATTACATTAGCTTTTGTTTGCGCACCCCATGGCTTGTTTGCTATGTTTCTATATACACTTAATATATGACTCATAGTTGCCGCGCCCTTATTTCCAAGTTGTATATCAGAGCTATTATAATTTTTCCACTTAGCCTTTGTTTGCTCGGTTGCTTTATTATTTTTAATAGCATCCGCTACAGCTTTATCATATTTCTTTTTAAAAACTTCTTTACTAATTCTTCTTCCTTCTTCGTATTCCTCAGGTGTAACTTTTTTCTGTCTGTCTTCACTTATTAAACTACCGTCAGCATTATAAACCATACCAACAGGTGTTCCACCTCTAACACTACTGTTATCTTTTAAATGCATTTTATAAAGCCAGTTATAATTCTGGTTCTTTAATTTATCTAATGCTTTTAAAGCTTCAACCGGCATATACTTTATTTGATCTAAAGTTTCATTAAGCCATGTATCATATCTTTCAGAGTTATATATTTTTCTTTTGTTACCTTCTAAATCTGTATACTTAGTAACCCAATTATACTCCTTGTTGTTTATATATTCTTGAAGTCTGTTGTTGTATTTACCTACAAAATTAGGAAATTGATTTTTAATAACTTTTACAAAACCATCGTTAATTCTACCTATTACTTTAACAGTGTTGTCCACCCAGTAATTAAATGAATCTATAATAGAATCATATATCAACGGTTGTTGTTGTTGCATTTCATCTAGACTTAACTCATTCAATAAACCAACTAATTGCTCTTGAGATATACCTAGTGTTTCAGCTGTTTGTACTACTTGAGAATATCTTAAACCTTGAGAATCAGGAGTAGCTCTATCTATAGCTGCTGATAACATAGCAATATAATTTTGCTTTAAGTTATCATTCATTAATTCTTGTTGACCTATCCATCTGTTTCGCAGATCTGGGTTGTCCATTAATACATTGTTAACCTCATCTTTAGCAAGTTCAGTTGCTAACACTTGTGCTAATGATTCTTTTCTGCTTCTAACTTTCTTACCTTTTGTAAAGTAATCTACAAAATCTTGCTTAGTTAAATTGTTTTTTATTCTTAATGCGTTACCCGCGTATATGTTTTTAACCTGTCTGTCTGCTATATTAGATTGAGCAGCTGACATACGGTCGTTAACTACTGTAGATAATTCTGTAAATCTTTTATTAACAGCTGATTGCGGTATCTTATCCCATAACGCTTTATAGTTTTTATTTAAAAACTCTGTGTACTGCTCTATAGTTCTACCTAATAATGGTCTTACTTTTTTGTAAAGCTCTTTAGAAAAAGCTTGTTCTAATTTTTTTCTTAATTCTGGTTGAGTTACAGAAGGTAAAGATTTATTTTCTGGATCTAATATATTTGTTACTGATTCTATTATTTCTTTTTGTAAACTAGGAGCAACATTTATTTGTTCAGAAAAAGTTTTTTGTTTTACCTCTTTTGTTTTTCTAGTAGGAGATAAGTTTCTTGTTTCAAGATCTTTTAAGTTAGTATCTGTTTCAGCTGCTATTGTTTCTTTTACATCAAAAGAACCCTCTCTTCTATCTTGATCTAGTGATGTACCACCTGGTCTTCTTTTATTTCTATTTTGTATATCACCAGCTGATAACTCTATAATACTTTTACCGCTTTTGTTTTTACCAGTTAACCAACCAAACAAACTATTTAAACCAGCGTCATAATTTCTTAAAAATCTTTCACCTATTCTTTCTTTTACATCTCTAATAAACTCAGGGTTTTGATTTAAATATTCTTGTGTAACACCTGGTAAACCAGCAATAGAACCGTCTAATAAATCTGTATTTTCCAAGGCATTAAACGCACTAGCAAAATCTTCAGTAGCTCTAAACGCGGCGTTGTCTGTATATTTTCTAGACTCAGCAGGACCAGTAAAAGCATCTAAGTTAGATTTAATATCACCTGGTAATGCTTGTGATTTTCTTTTACCAACTTCTTTTTTTGTTGGTTCTTCAACAACAGGTGCTTTAGGTGTAGTAGTCGCTATTTGTTTCTTAGTTAATTTTCTACCACCATAAAAACTTTTATTAAAGTTTTTTACAAAGTTAAAAGCTTGTTCACCTGTTTGTATATTAGCCGCGTTTATAACAGCTGGATTTATACCTACTTTAAATTTATAGTAATCTGTTAAATCATTTGCTACTCTTTGCCAAAAGCCTTTATCTTGTCTGTCCCATTGTATATTACCCAAAGACATTTCGTCACTTAACGCTGTAAAAACTTCTGAAGCATACATAGCTTCTGTATAGTTAGGGTTTTCTTTAGAAGGAACAAACGTTCCATCTTCATTATAAGAACCATAAACTTTTAGTCTATCGTTTATTTTACTTACAACACCAGCTGAAATATTTTTTCCGTCATTAAGCATTTGCTCGTTAACATATGTAGTAAGCTTATTACCTAAATCTATTATTTGCGTTTCGTTAAAGCTTCTATCTAACACAGTATGTAAAACCTCGTGAGCAACACTAACAGCAGCAACATCAGTAGAACCTTGATTAATTAAGTTTGCTACTCCGTTTTTTTGTACGTTTTGATTATTAACTACTATGTATTGAGGTTGGCCTTGAACATACTCACTAGCAAAAGCAGACACAGTTGAATTTTTAAAAACATCAATAACGTTTTGTTTATTAAAAACAGATGGTAGTTTATTGTAATCTTCTTGTGTGTTTATTTCTATTATTTCTACTTCAGAATCTATACCTAAAGATTTTAAAAACGGTGTAACAGCATTTAATGTTTGCTTTTGTTTATTAGCAAAGTCTTTTATAGTAACAAAACTGTTTTCACTTTTTAACGCATTGTCTTTAGTTATTAAAGATATTTCTTCGTTTATTTGTTTTAAGCTTTTAGCAGCGGCTGTTTCTAAACCTGGTTGCGATTTAATTAGTTTTTTATTTTTAATTAGATCAGCAAGTCTTAATTTAACATTGTTACTTACTTTACCTTTAGGCGCGTTGTTTTTAATTTGATTATTAGCCTCATCTATAATCCTAGCATTGTCTCTAAGCACCTTAGCGTCTTCACTAGTGATCTTTTTTTGTTTTTCTAACCTATTAGTAAACTCATCTATTTTCTGTGTGCTATAGTTAGAATTTACCATAGCGTCTAGATTCTTTAATTTTTGAGCTTGCTTAGCGGCTTCGTTAAATATACTCATTCTCATGAGCTTAACACTTATGTTAGAGGCTGTACCAGCGGTACCACCTATCATTTCGTCCATTATTTCTGTAGGCTTTATACCTTCACCTGAAATAACTTGAGCACCAAGTTCCCCAGTTCCTTCAAAAACTGGATCAACTATAAAGCCAGCGCCTACAGCTGTAGCTATTTTAGTTCTTGAACCTGATAAAGCAGTTCTACCTATCATACTAGTACTTACTTTGGCGCTTACAAGATTCATTATAGCAATAGGTATACCTCGTTTTAAACCAAGTTCATCTGCTTTGGCTATTATTTTTGGATCTTTTAAACCAGCTATAACATCTTCAGGATTAGAAAGATCTAACCCAGCTTCAGTCATAACTGTTTGATAAGCATTACCTATCTCCATGTTTAAAGCTGTAATACCTTGCCATGTAGCTAAACCATATTGCAAACCTGTTAGTCCACCTGGGATAGCACCAACACCTCCAGCTGTAGACCCTACACCAGCACCTATTGCTGTTGCGCCACCAACTACAGGAATAATTAACTCGTCTCCTGTTTCCCAGAATTGAGCCATAGAATTACCAAACAAACTTAATAAAATTTCTCCAGGTTCTTGACCTAGTATTTCAAACTTTTCAGAAACAGTTTTAGCATTTGTATAGTCTTCCCAAACTTCACTAGTTAATATACCGTTGTTTTTAGCTGTTAATAAAGCAACTGTTTCAGACACACGTTTTAGTTCTTCAGGATCATCTAAGTCTGTAATACCATAAGCAACTCGCCAAAACTCATCATTTAACTCACCTTGTACAAAACCTTTTTTAACGTTGTTTACTATAGAAGCAAATTTACCACTTTCATATTCACCTCTTGTTCTAGCGACATCACCAAAGTTCATTAAAACTTGGTTTACTTTTTGCGCTTGATTAACATAGTCTGTTGCCCATGTTAAACTATTCATTTCAGCTAATACCTCATTTAAAGGAATAGCTTGTGTGTATAAATTATTTTGTTTAATTAAAAAGTTTTGTAGTTCAGCTTCTTCATCTGCATTACTAGGTTTAAAAGTGTTTAACTTAGATAATGGTATACCTAATCTATCTTGTACTTCTACTTCTAATATATTTAATTGTTGATCAAAGTTGCTTATTAAGGCTTTAGTTGTATCTACAAAATCAACAGCCCCACTATTATCAAAGTCTCCAACATCTGCTGATGTTACTTGGTAAGAATCAAATAAAAATTTTTCAGTTTCTTTAGCTTTTTCTTCAATATATTCAAGCATTACTTTTTGCTCTATCCTGCTTTCATCTAAAAGATTTTTAAACTTAATGTCTATTTCTTTTTCTATTTCCCTGTTCCATTTTGAAGCTGTAATATCTGCGTATTTTCTATTTTCATCTCCAAGTTTATTTCTATGTTTTTGCAGTTCTTCATAGCTGTTAAAAGCCCAGTCACCATTATCATCAAATAACTCTGGATATTCCTCTTTTATTTCTGGAGCAACATTTTGGCCAGTTGTTTTGTCAAATTTAGCGGTCGCTGTTTGACCACTAGACCCTACACCTAATTGTGTACCAGGACCACCCATGCCAAGCGCTAAACCTATGTTAAGCATTGTGTTGTCAGCAGTTGGTTGCTTTTCCATATAACTAGCCCCTTTTAAAACCTCTAATGCTCCTTGGTTATATTCACTTTTGTCTTTAGCTTCTTTTATTTTTTCATAGTTAAGACCTTTGCTTTCATAATATAACTTAGTATAATCTTCCATAATAGGAGATTCTAGTAGTTGCGCAGTAGGAATTTTAATCTCAAATAGATTACCAGCTATATCTTCTAATCTTAAATCATCTGGTATACGATTTTTTGTAAACCCCTTATTTTCAGGATCTAAAACATAGTCATTAAAAAGCTCTCTGTTTTCAGCTTCTTCAAACAATCTGTTTTGCTCATCATAACTAAGTCCTCTTTTTTGTTGAAGCGTCATGTTTAAAAACGACTCCAATGAAAGCGGTTCTATGTCCTGCACGAAACTGGAGACCCCATCTTGATTCGCACCTGCAGTGGTCTCCGCTTGATCCGCAGGGCTGTATTGGTTTCCCAGTATTTGTTTTTTTCTTTTGTCAAATCTAGCTGCTAGCTCTTTTTGCTCGTTTTCTCTTTTAAACTGAGCATACAACTCGGCTAGTTGTCTATCGTATTCCTCTTGACTACCTTCAAAGTTTGATTGAAAAGTAACCAGTTGTTGTTGTTGTATTGGATCTAATTCCATGAAGTTTATTTAAATCTTTTAAATCTTTCTAACTGCTTGTTAACCTCTTTTTGATACTCTGCTTTATAATAAGCGCTATTTAAATTAAGTTCTGTAGCTTCTATATTTAAGTTGTTTAAGAATTTTTCCATTGTAAATTCATTCATAAACTTCTCTTTCGCTAAAGCATAAGCCGTGTCAAAGTCGCTTTGTTCTCCCTCACTACCAAACGAACTTCTTACTGAATTAGCTACTAAACCAGCGCTACCTATTCTTATTTCAGTCATGTCTCCTTTGCCTCCATACTGTATGTATATAGCATTTTCATTCATACCAGCTAGTGCAGCTTTAGCGTTTTCAAGCTCTTGTTTTTCAGTTTTATTTAGTTTGTTAACCCCAACATCTTCGTAAGCTTGAATTGTTTCTTCTAAGCTTAACTTAGCTTCACCACCTGTCATTGCAACCGTGCCGTCTAAATTAGCTGTGTTAAAGAAATCTGCAACCCAAGATGCATCACTCCAGTTACCACTAGGTTGATTAATAATACTAGTTGCTAGTTCAGCTATAGCAGGATTAATTACTTTTTTATTATTGCTTGATCTTCTTGGTCTAAAGTCTCCGTTCTTTTCTGATACAACTGGTAGTGTATAATAACCGCTTTGTCTTCTAGCCATTTCAACCATAAAATCTTCAACACCTTTTTTTAAACCAGGATTCCAAATATCTGATGTTTCACCAGTGTTTACAACGGTATCAGCATTTAATAAAGATATTTTAACTTCTTCATCACCACTCCATGTCCAATTGTTTTCATCGCTTGGTTCTTCTGTTTTTACATTATAATAAAAAACTTGGTTTCCAAATTCATCATACATAAATCCACCTTCATCATTATAAGCTGGTTTAGCTAATTTTCTTATTGTTGCGTTTGCGTTAAGAATACCGTTTTGAGATGTCTCCCATCCATCTACTACAGCTCCTCCTTGTTGATTAGCAAAATTATCAACCTCATCTAAGTTAGGCATTTTTATAGTTTGTATAATTTCTTGTTTACCTCCAGATGTTCTTTTATAATAAGTTTTTTCATGAGTTTCTCCTCCTTCTGTAAATCGCTCAGCTAATCTACCATTTATTATTATTTGAGCCTCTTCAGCATTTTCTGTAAATATTCCGTTTACGTCTTGTATTTCAGAAAAGAATCTACCAAATACATATGGGTTGCCGTCAGTATCATTCATGACATCAACCATCTCTTGCATACTTATTCTATGTTCATTACTAAAATCATAACCACCTCTATCATTTTGTACTAACAATGAAGAAACATTTTCATCTATAGGTATATCCACATCCATGAAATTCATTCCTTGTGAACTATAAGTAGAAGCAAATTGTTCAGCAGTCATTGTAGAATCTTCTCCAAACAATATAGATTTTTGTGTCTCGTCTAACGCATTAAAATAACTTATAGCATTTTGTTTTTTTACTTCATCACCAGTTAAAACATAATCAAATAATCTTCTATCGCCTTCAAGTCTACTCTCCCAACCTATACTAGCGTCGTTATAAGCTCCTTCCTGTGTATTAACAAATATTTGAAAATAAGGGTCGCTGTAAGAAGGATCTAATCCACCTAGTGTATCATATTTACCTTTTAATTCTTTGTATTTATCTATTAAAGCTGTTGTGTTAGCAAATAATTCTGGAGCTGAAGTGGCAAAATTTTGCGTAGAAGATATAATAGCTAGATCTGCTTGCTCTTGTTCGCTACCAGCATAGCTATCATCATACTGACTCATGTTAAACCTCTGTAAAGCGTTTGAATAATCATCAAATATTAAATCTATATCATCTTGTAATGAGCCTATATTTACAGGGTTTTTAGATTCTATCTTAGCTTGAGTATCACTTTTAAGTTTAGTGGTCGCTAGTATAGAATTTTTTCTTATAGTGTTATTATTTTCTAACCTCTTTTGTCTTTCTTTTTCTTCACGTTCTCTTTTTTCAGCCATACGTATACCATACTGCAAAGCAGTATTACCTATAGACTGCAGCATGTCTCTAACATGTTGACCTGACTGTGTGTCGACTATCATTGCCGGATTATCGTATGCTCCCATATTATTGTTGTCCTGCTTTAAATCCTGAGTATATGTTTGCTAAACTACTCAGTGTTCCTGTTATAGCTCCTGTTTGATCAGCCGCAGCTTGAGCTTGTTGTGCTGCTGCTCTGTCTGCTAATCCAGCAACTCTATTAATTTTATCTTGTTCTCTTGTTTCTCTAGCATTAAACATAAACTGTTGTCCTGCAGCATCAGCCGCTTGAGTTCTTTGACCCTCGCTTAATGCTATACCTTGCAACCTTTGTTGTTCAGATACTTTCTGCTCGTTCATTCTAGCTTCACCTTGAGCTCTTAATTGCTCATTGTTTGCTTCTTGTTTTTCTATATCTGCAGCGACGCCTTGCTTGCTAGCTAAAGCAGCTTGCGCTAATGCTGTTGCGCCTCCAGCTCCTGCGCCCGTAGCTCTTAATGTGTCTAATGTTTGAGCTAAAGCCATATCTGATTCTTCTATTTTTATTTTAGCTGCATTAGTTGCTACGCCTAAACTAGCGTAAGGATTTGTCATCATGCCACTTAGATCTTTAGCTAAACCAGATAAATCAGTTGTGTTAGCGTAGGGATTAACAATAGCTTGACGACTGGCCTCAAGTCTTTTCAACTCTGCCATTCGTCTTCTTTGTTCTCTAGCTGCCGCTCGTTTTCTTTTGCCAGCTCCAATACCACCGATGATTCCACCAGCAACACTTAAGCCACCTGCCACTAACATACTCATATTACTTTTGTTTTAATTGCAATTGTTTTTTTATTTCTTTTAAACTAACATCAGGATCTTCAAAGTTTTTTGCTAACACTTCATCTAACACTTCATCTACATCTGTACTGTCAGTTCTATGAACAGTAACCCATGTACAATCTTCATGAACAAAAACAACTCGTTTAGTTCCTGGTTTAGTAACCCCATAAAAAGGGGCTGTAATTTCTTTTATACCGTCTTCAGTTAACACTGATACCTTACCTTTTATAACAAAATAAGGATGTTCTTTTTTGTGTATAGCTGTTGTTAGTATTTGCCCAGCTGGACAATTAATTTCTCTTATATAGCATCCACCAGCAAATGTGTGCTTTAATGGATTTATTTTATTTAGCTCTTCACATCTACCTGGGTTATCAGGATCACCTAAACTACCCATGTCTATTAATTGTTTTTCAAGCTTTATAACTTCATCTCTAAAATATTCTATTTGATTTATTTTTTCTAGAGTGTAGTTAGTTTCTTTTAACTTACTCATTTAATTAAATTTAATATGATGATTCTACGTAATTTGTAGAAGCTGCAAATAGTTCTGCTTTACCCGCGTTAGTTTGACTATTATCATAAGTCATTGTAACAGTTGTAAAAAATCCTTTTAAACCAGTCATTGACTCTCCATAAACAACTTCACCAGGTCTTTGCGGTGTAACATTTAATATATTTGCAAAGTATTTATCTTCTTTTCTTTTAAAACTATTTGTAAATAAAGAATTTTCTAGATCAGCTAAATTAGTATACTGTACATATGGAGAAACAGTAAAACCAGTATCTCCTGTAAAACTAGGAGATGTAGATAAACCTTCTATATTTGTTTTCTGATATTCATTAGCAACCATGCTAGATACTTGCCAACCAGGAGATCCTTCGTAATTTATTGTTTTAAATGTTTTAGATAACGAAGGTTGACCATTAAATATAAATGTAACATGAGAGTTATAATCTACTCCATAAAAATTTGAATGAGCAACAGCTGTGCTGTAATGCTGCCATAAACCTCCATTTTTACTTGTGTAAAAATTATTTCTTAAACTACCTAATAAATCAGGTTTATAACTGTATCTACTAGTCCAACCTAAAACAGCTTCATCAAAACCTAAAGTTCTTACAACAGTATCTGCTTTACAATTTTCACAAGGTGGTGGTTGTAAAGAAACTACATACTGTTTAGTATGCATGTCCCATCCACCTAACGCAAGACCTGTATTTCCAACTAAACCTAATTCATCTCTAAAATAATCAAACATACCATAATTAGATATTTCTGTTATACCATCTTGAGATAATCTAAGAACAGCACTTCTTGTTCTGTCTGTAAAATATTTTCTATAACCATAAACAGCAAATGATTCTGGATTTGTACTTATACCATACTCACCAGCATAAGGAATTATTGAACCAATTACCTCTGATCCAGCTGTTGTTAGTTGACCGCCTTCTGCAGTGTATATAGCGTCTTTATCAATTAAAGATCTATTTACTTTTAATTCTTGAAAAATTATTAAATTAGTATCTTCAGCGTATAATTTTTGTATAGACCCGTTAGCTGGATCAACAGCTCGTGTTATAGATTCTGCAACGCTAAATTGATTTGTTTCATTAACACCTGTTCTAGAATTAAATATACCAGAATATATTAATGAATTAGATCTATGGTTTTGAGTAGAATCATCTTCTACTATATAAGCTTTTACACCTAAATCTACATTTGTATTATTATACCCGCCTCTAATTCTAGCTTCTTCTGCATACCAATCACTAACAGGTGTTGAAGCATAAGCTTTTGGTACTTGAGTAAAATCCTCTATGGGACCAAACTCTAAAGTTTCTAAAGCAGACACAGTTACACTTTGATTAACTGTTACTGTAGGAGGATTAGAAGCCATATCTACACCAGTTACAAAAGTAAAATCTGGCAACGATTGTTGTATAGTTTCATTTTTAACTCTTTGACCTATGCCAATATAAAGATTAGGATCTTGTAGGCTAATAGTAGTACCTGTACTAGCAGAAGCAACAATAGCTGTAGTATCTCTAACGTCCATAATGGTGTCCATCTTCTTAATCCAAAAAGAGTTAAAATATTTTAATTCTATTGTAGCGGCCATAGTATTATAGTTACTTGTTTATTTTTTAAATTACCCATAGTATTGCTGCCCTTTAAAAGGCCTTGTCATCTGCCAAGCTTCACCAGGAGTATTAACTGTTGGGGTTCTACCACCTCCCTGCCAAAATCTTCTTTTTACACCATCGGGATCAGTTATTAATTTACCATTAGAATTTAGTCTAACAGTAAATCTAGGGTATCCAGTACTGTAGTCTTCTCTCCACTCTGTTGCACTAGCGCCATTACCACTTATACTACCAGGGTAATTACCAAGATTTGTATAATCCCATCGAGAAACTGATAAATGATTACCGTCTTTATTGTCTGTAAGAGTCACGTTTTGCGTTATAGTGTAGTATCTATCTGCTCTTTTAGGAACAAACGGTGTTGTTCTAGCCGCATCAACATATAATTCTTGTAAATTGTTAGCATTAATAGAACCTATATTACCATATACTTTTCCTACAAATTTTGCTTGTGATAAAGTTCCTTCGTAAAAATTGTTTACAAAAGAAATATTATTGTTAGCTAATACGGTTCCAGGTGCATTAGATAAAACAACTTGTGTTACACCACCAACCTCACTAACATCACTAACGTATGCTAAAGCTGGACCACTAGTTGCTGTTGAAAGAACAACACCTTGTCCAATAGAAACTTTAGGTAGAGATTGATTTAATGTTAATGTTAATCCATTTTCTACTGATACAGTTGCAGAAAAATCTGTAGTGTTGTCAAATAAACTACCACCAGAATAAGGAACTGTATTGTTAGCACCTGGATCATAACCCAGTATATAAGGATTACCACTTGATGTTGTAAACTCTATACCTGCAGCTGAGTTATCTACATTAGGAAATTTTTCCATACCTAAATAAAACTCACCACCAGATATAGGTGTTGGAACTGTTCCGGTTCCATTTGGATATGAGTAGTTCGCGTCAGAATAACTAACTTCTAAAGTACAACCAGTTCCATTATAATTACAACCATATGCTGTATTTGTTGATTCTGGTGCAAATTCAAAGTATAAAAAGTATTCTCCAGGATTAGCTGAGCAGTCTATAAATATATCAAAACTCATAGAAGAATAGTTGACATTTACAACACTACTAGCACTTGCACCATCACCAACTTCTGCCACTACTATTGGTTCCTCACCTTGTAGTTGTCCGTTTTCATCCGCAACAGTTGACCATGATAAAGAGTTTGGTGAAGAAGACTGTAGTGCTCTATGAAATATTTTGTATTTAACAGATGAGCTCATTCTATCACCACACATAGCTAAAGGATCTGAACAACCGGCCAGCGCGGCTGCGTCACACAACACTTCTACGGTAAACTTCATAACACCTCTACTACAACCACCTTGTGAAGTGTCTGTACAACCACCGCTGTTAGGAACATTAGGATTAGAAGGAACCGCTCTATCTAAGTGCACCAAAGACATTGGCTTTATACTAGGGTTTGTAGATCCAAAAACAGTTCCAGTTGTCGGTAAACCTAAAGTGCTAACTGGATTTCCAGTGCTATAATTAGCATTAGTGCCTGTCCAACCACCACCAGTTGAAGTAAAAGGAACAATTGGGGGTGATGCGTTAGGCTTATTTAATATATCGTCTCTACCTATATAAACGCCAGCATAATGTTTATTGTTAGGCCCAGGTTGGTTACCGCTATCAGCGCTCATATTTTGTCCATCACAGCTAGGTACTCCTCCATTTATAGCATATGACCTATTATATACTGGTAACTCTCCGTAGTTGCCTCCAAAACCAGTAACTGGTATTGCGCCTTGTATACATGGATTTACCGAGGGTGTGCCTATTGTTATGTCTAAGTTTGCAGCAGCACCAGAACATTCAACTCTTTTACTATCATAAACACCACTATTTATTGTTCCAGTAGGTGAATTATTAGTATAATCCCAAGCATCAGTTAATCTTATAGTTAAATTATAAACACCTGTTGTGGGTAAACCATTAGGATTGTTTTGTGTTATAGTTATTACAGCTTCATTATTTACATTTTGTAAAGTAAAATAATTGTTAGTATTTGTTGATGGATCTATTTCCCAAAACAAATCAGAAGATGATTGTATAAAAGAACCATTATTACCAGTCATTGTTACTAAAGTACCTGTATTAGTATTATCGCTTGAAACAGAATAAGTATTACAGGCAGGATCTATTTCAGGAGATACATTTTGTAACCTGCCATTAAATATAAAATCAGAAGTAACACCATCATAAGTTACGTTACAAGTAAAAGTATAATTTTCTAACTCATCAGCATCGTGATTAAAAACAAAATTATCTGACGCAATAGCAAATCTATATTCACCGGTTGTTGTATAGTTTGATACAAGTTCAAATTTAGAGCTTATGTCTTGAACAGGAACTGTTTGGGTGGTAACCGTGAAACTATTTATAACAGCAGATGTTAAATTTGTTCCCTGTTGATCTACCATGAAAAAAGCATCGGTAATCCATTTAGCATCACTAGCACCTGTAGTTGTACCTACTCCCTGGTAATCCTGATCTTCTACATGCTTATAATTAAGTGTGCTAAATCCTACTACTCCATCAAAACCTGTTTGTACGTCTTCATTTATATCTGATATTAAACCCGTAGATGCTGTTTCCCAAAAAACTTCTAACGCAGATTCTACTGGTTTGGTTTCGTATATACTTAAGAAAGGAACCATACTACCACCGCTTACACCTATAGGTTTAACCGTTGATATTCTACCAATTAAAGGGTTTGTCTCAAGGTTATAAAAATTAAGAGAAGCTGTACCCCTAACATTATCTAACGTGTTTGGTAAAAATCCTAAAGTCTTAGCATCAGCTATAGTACTAACAACGTCAGCTTTAGTTGCAGGGTAATACTGTCTATTTTCTTCTAAGAAAAATTTAAAAGACATTGTACTACCGCTTTGATTAGATGATAAAACTAATTGTGATGGTTGAAAGTATATTCTTCCTGTGCCTTGAGGATATTTAAATTTAATAACACCACCAGCACCTATATCAACAGCTGTATTAAATGTTATTATTGTTTTAGCTCCTGTATTATCAACGTTACTTACAGTTAAATTTGTAACACCGTCAGTTGCAAAAGTTTCATCATTATTATTAGTAGCTTGTATTACACCAACGCCAGCTGTAGCAAACCAGCTACCTAAAGTTGCATTTAAAGTACTCAGCTCTACATCTGTATTATTAGTTACACTATTTAAAGACGTATCTACAGCATCTAAAGCAAAGTCTTGATCTATTCTATTTATTACAGTATTTTTATACCAATCATCAGGGTAGTTTATACTACCTGTATTATTACTACCAACTCCCTCTACACCATCACCAACTCTTAACCTAGCTATACACGAGGGTAGGTTAGGATCAGATGAGTCATATTCTATATAATTCACCATAGCTTGAGAAGCTAGGGGGATATACCCAGTTGTTTCAGTAAGTTCACAAACTGATTCAAAATTTTCAACTCTACCAAATAACTCTTCACTACTTCTATATTGAGTTTGATCAGGACCAACCTCTGACAAATCTCTAGGTATTTTATTTATATTGTCATTTATAAGAACTACATGTGCTGTTTTATTTTCTTCTCCTACAGGAAAATCTGTGGTATTAACCCCATGTTGTATTTCAGGCATAACATAATCAGGAAGATTATTACCGGGACTTATTGTAGTGTAAACCGTGTTAGAACCAGATGTTTGTTGTAGCGGATAACCCTTAAGCATACCAGCTAAATAGCTATTATAATAATCTACTTCTTGTTGTCTAACAACTATTTTATATGAATACCAACCATCTTTATTTAACAAATAAGAAAACTTAACGTCTTCTACGCTTGAGGGTAAAGCTTTGTTTGTATTGTATTTTAAACTAATATCTTCATTACAAGTTATAGTATACGCATTAGATAAGCTTGGACCAGTTATAGCAGTTATTTCTACATAGTCTTGATACTCACCTCTTAAATATTGTCCAATTGAAGGAATATTATCAAATGTAGAAGTTGTATCAAAAGTAAAAGTATAACTAGTGTTTGACACAGCGCCGGCGTTTATAGCAAATCCATTTTTTTGTTGAACAGCATACAGACCTGGAACTCCAGTTGGTATGTTTCTAGCAGAAGATATAGAGCTTTCTAATAAAAATCTTATAGCACTACCATTATAACATTTAACATTATAAGGACTAGTCACACTACTATAAGGAGCAAATATAGTTGATCCTTTTTCTATAGCACTTGAAGATATATCGTCTAATGTAGACAAAATAACAGAAGATTGTCTGTTGTATTTATCTGCTAATATAACACCTACTTGATAATTTCTATTTTCTTTAACAGTATGATTTGGATACTCTATAAAGTTGTCAAATGAATCTCCTTTTTCTTGAAAAGTTAATTTATAATTTAAACTAGGTGGAGGTGTCCAGCCTTCAAAATAGTTACCATATATTACTCTGTTTCCTGATACTTCTTGAGATATAGCCCTAACAGGAACTTTATCATACACTCTAGTTGTTTGGTTTTCAGCTAAACTTCTATATGGTTTTTGCGACTTATAAACATACTCATAAACATTGCTTTCATTATTATTAGCTTGTATTTGAGCAGCTGTTAAAGTTTCAAGTATTTTTACAACTCGACTATCACTTTCTTTATATAATACATCTATCTCAGATATTTTATATCTTGTGAGTATTTGTGTTGCTTTACTAGGAAGTGGTATTAATAAAGCTATCTGATTAACATTGTTTTCAAACCATCTAATAACCGTGCTTCTAAAAGCATCTTTTTCGTCACCATCTATAAAATAACCTTTTTGCTTGGGTATAAACGCTATTTGTGAAAATGGAGCAAATGTTGAATACTCATCATCTTCATATTTAAATCTAAAACTAAACCTAACATATTTAGCTTCTAAATAATCTGGATCACCAGGCCAATTAGGATTTGTGCTCTCGTTAGTCATTGTAGATATAAATAAATAAACAATGTCATCAACACTTACGTTTATAGCATCTGTCAGTGTTAACTCATAAAAGTTTGTTTGACTATCATCTACTGTAAGCACGGTTACAAAATTACAACTTGTAGTTCCATTTGTTATTACCGTCATTCCAACCTCTGGTACACCGTTTGCTCCAGCTTTTTTTAATCTTACAGTTGAGTTTGTCGTAGCGGAATCAACTAATAAACTAGCTTTTTTTACAAGTGATATTGGTGTTATAGGAGAATATTTAGCAACAGATATTTGCCATTCATACTTATAATGATTAGGGTCGTTTATAGCTAAATCTATATTTATTTTTCTAGGTTGATTTCTGTTATCAGTCCAAAACAGTTGATTTTCAACTAAGTTTACAGAGTGTATTAAAAAATCTTTACCCATAGAAAAATTAAGAAAACTACCTTCTACTAAAGTATAATATGGTTGAGAACCGTCAAAAGATTTTACTCTTATTTTACAAGTATCAGTAGTGTCTGCAGGTATTAGTTGTAAAGGTTTTGGATCTGTATAGTTAGTTAAAAACTCAAATATTCTATTACCAATGTTATCGAAATATAAACCAATACAAGTTAAGCCAGTATTAGAATGAACCTCTTCGTTACCTAAAATGTTTTCTAACGCACCAACGTCATCACCTTCTGATCTTCCAACCGATATATTTACCGCGTCTCTATATTCTCCATTTGGAACCAACCTATCATCTAGGTCTTTGTTCATTTTAGATTTTAAGAAACTGTTTTTAATTTCAGCCATTTAACTTTAGTGTTTTATTATTTTAGATTTACCTCTCATAACCTGTACAAATTCGTCAAGTTTAATATTAGATAATCTTATTTTTGCATTTCTTAGTTTAGAGCTTTTTTCTTTTCTATATCTTTGAACTATATATTCTTGAACATTGGCTCTGCTAGCTAATATACCATAATTTATATAAGCATACATGGCTTCTTCTGCCATTTTAGGAACTCTAGTGTCTAAATCAGTAGATAATCCATCTGATATATATTCAAATACAATTAATCTACCAGCTAAATCACTGCTAAAAGAAACCTTACCTTCTCTGTCATTTATATTATACCATCCGTTTACTTGAGTGGTTTCTGGGTTTAACCCATATCTTTTACCATAAAAACCTCCCCAGCCCCAGTCATATCCATACCAGCCCCAGTTTTCTATGTTTTCATAATTTTCAAATACACCTGTTATTTTTCTATCATTAGCCTCTGCCCATCTTTTTTCTACTAGTGAAGTACCTTTTAAGTTGTTACCAAAGTTATCGTTAGTAGGTACACCCTCATCATCTTGTAAAGGTATAGCGTACGGATTAGTTGATAAATTATTTACAGGATATATTATATGCTGAACACCTAGATTGTCAACCCAAGAACACCTAACATGATTAACATAATCTTGTGGTAATATAACACTTAAGCTAGGTGGTATATTTAACTCTTGTGATTTTATACTTCTTAACGTATCATAGCTAAATTCTTGAAGAGATCTTTTAGCGTGAAAAATAACATCAGTTCTTTTAACATCTGGTATTAATTTACCTTGACCCACATAAGCAACCATAAAGTTATTTATAATATCGTTTAGTTTTATATAAGAATATCCACCAAAGTTTTGCTGTTTAGATGGCGTGTTTAGTTTTATCTTAACATAACTGTATTGTGGTAATGCAGCTGGAAATGTTAATATATTTTTTACTAAGCTAGACGATGTTACAGCGCTATATCCATTTTGAATAGAATACTCTGTGAAAGTAAAACCGCCATCTGTGCTTATTAATATTTTAAAATTATTTAAAGCATAATCAATAGCAGTTGTATTGTTTGTTTTATATATAAGCTGTGAATCAAAACCAAGTTCTACCTCAGTACTATCGTTTGCTTCTACATATATGTTTTGTTCTCCAGAATAATAGATTTGATTAGTCTCTGTGATTAATCCATCACTAGGAGGTTGTATAGAGTAAGGTATTAATTTTGCCATTTGTTATTAACTTTTTTCGTTTTGCATATCAGAAGCAATTTGCTGAGCAGCCACTTGTATTATTTGTGGATCTTTAATTACAACACCCGCGTATAATAATATTTTTAATATTAAATCTGTTTGTTCAGAAGGATGCAACTCAAAGCTTACAGAGTTAATATTATCATACACGTATTGATAATTATTATTAGCACTGTTACCTGTAAAATTCCACACAGGATTTAATGGTTTTCTTAAAAATGTACAAGATATTTCACTAGTTATACTTGTAGGATAAACAAATATTTGATAATCTTTATATTTATATACAGGATAGTATTCTGTAGGTTTAGTTAAAGGTGATAAATTTAGCTCTAAAAGCTCATTAGGTTGAACATACTGTACTTCTTTTTCATCTTTATGTATAACTGTCCCTAATTTATATACACTAAAATCAGTAACAGTTATTATTATAGTTCTTCCAGCAACAGGTATATTAACCAGATTTAAAACATTATTTGATACAGTCCAGTCTGTAAACTCAGCTAAAGGCTCTTGTACGTTTAAAGCATTTGACATTGTAACTGATATTTGACCAGAGTCTGTTTCTCCTGCGTTTAAAGGGATAGGATAAACTTGTGAAGTTGTTGTGGTTATTTGTGCGCTTACCGCTGTAGAAGAATTTGTTGGTAAGCTAAAATAAGGACCTACATAAGAACAAGATCCTGATTCTTGAAATACAGATAGTTTTTCTCTTAAATTTTTAAGTCTATCCGCGTATTCACTGTTGTTGTCTGGCAATCTATACTGTTGATTTAATTCTTCAAAATAACTTTCAAAAATCTCTAACTGAGCTTGAGTAGCTATTTTATTAAACTCATCTGGAGTTAAATAACCTCTCTGCTCTTTATTAAGTATAAGTAAAACCGTTTTGTAGACTTGATTTACGTTTATTGCCATTTATTTTTTTTTATTATAATACAAGGCCCGAGTGAACGAGCCCTATATTAATATTACATGTTTCTATAGTTTTTTCTCTATTGATTTAAAAACCTCCATGCCTTCATCTGTTTTAAAGAACGAAGCTAAGGCTGAGTAAGGATGCTCGTCAAATGGTACTGTCATAATTTTTTTACCATTTTTAGCCCATTTAAAAGTTTTTTGATCATTAGACAACTTTAATATACCTTGCTCTACAGCGTGTATACCAAAGTTTCTTAACTGTATGTTTTCATCTTGAGCTAATGCTATAAAAGTTCTAGGTTGTTGCTTAGCAAATAAAAGAATATCTCTTTTAATTTGTTTAGCAGTCATGCTACTAACATCACTACCTTGTTCTACTCTTAATATAGCTTCTTGATGATTAACATCTATTTGATTAGCTAGATTTAATGCAGCTAATTGTATTTCTAATTCATTCAACTCATCTTTAGCTTGAATTACAGGATCAAATTCTGAGTATATTCTATTTTTAAATGGATGATATTCTGATAATAATATCTGTAGCGCTTGATTTTCCTTAGGAACTGAAAGCGTACCATCTCTAAATACAATATGAGACAGAGTTGTTGGACCTTGTTGTTCATCAACAAACACTGATGGTTGGTTAGTAGCATATCTTAACTCTCTTTGATAACCTAATTTTTTATCAAAATGAGTCATAGGGTATCTTTGCGTATGCTTACTTGGAATTGTTCTTGTTAACGGTGTTTTTGCACCTTTGAGTATGTATACTCGATCTTTTACTTCCCAGTTTTCTGGTTTTGTAATATTTACTTGTTGTTTCATGATATAATATAATTAAATAAGTTAAAGGTATATGGGCGCCGAAGCGCCCTTACCTTATATTAAACTTATGCTACCGATTTAAAGATAACAAAGTTGTTTGCAGCTTGAGTTACTAAACATCTTTCTGATAAGAAATGTACTTTCATAACATCATCTCCAGTAGTGTAAGCACCACCAACAGAACCTGTTAACCAAGTTTTCATTCTTCTATCATCAGCTTCAGATGCTCTATAACGAACATGCAAGAATGGACGTCTGATGTTTGCGCCAAGCATTTGGTCGTAAACAGTAGATGTTCCAGCTGGTACTAATACACCATCAACAGTTTCATTTAATCCTCCAGTTGTAGCATCATTTAAGTATTTCCAGTCAGTTTTATAGAAGTCATAAGAACCTCTTCTGAAACCAGAGAAACCTAAATTTAAAGCCATTTCCTCAGAGTTTTCAAATACACCGTAAGATGTACCACCTGCACCATAAGAGTTTTGAGCAGCTAACATATCATCAAAACTTAGAGCAGTAGCTCTGTTTAAGAATAACATGTTTTCTTCAATAGCACCTTGCTTATCAAGGTTTTGAAGAATTAAGTCAAAGTCTTGTAGTGAAGTTCTAGCGTTACCACCAGCATCTTGTCCAGAAGCATAGTTATCATAGATATTACCTCTTGACTCAATAGCAGCGAATAAACCTTCAGTACCTTTTACTTTTACAGTAGAGTTTAGAAGATCTTCACCAATTGCAGCAGAACCAGCCTGAGCTTTTTCTCCTTCAATCATTACCATTTCTAAATAATCTTGGAAACGTAGTCTAGTTTCACCTTCTGCTTTTAAATACCATAAGTATCCTGATGTACCATCTTCAACAGCAACTTCAACCCAACCGATCTGAGCAGTGTCAGAACCATTGATTTCGTATTTATCTTTGATGATTACAGGTGAGTTATGATACTGAGTAAAGCTAGGCTCAATAGATCCTTCCATTCCTGCAGTACCTTTAGCAAATTCAGAACCATATACAAATACATCGATTTGTCCAGCTCCAACTAAAGTATTTAAATTAGCAAGATCGTAAGAATAAGCTACAATTTTCCATTTTCCACCAGCAGCAACAGGGTCAGCTTTAACATAACACTTAGTGCTAAGTAAACTTGTGTTGTTACTTACAACGATAGTTTGTCCTTTTCTAATTGAAGGAATAATATCGTTTCCAGCAGAATCTTGTCCAGCAAGACCAGTGATTTCATTACTACCATCAGCAGCAATAGAAGCTCCTGTAAAGGCAATATGTAATCTGTTTTGCTCTGACCAAATTACCTGGTCAGAAGTCATTGGCATTTCAGCGCCTACCATTCTTAAGAAACCTCCGATTGTTCTGTTTCCGTATCTTTCAACTTCCGCTTCGTAGATTTCAGGTAGATACTGTTGTGCAAAGTTATTTACTGGATCACCGCCTGCAGCGTTGCCAGTAAAGTCTAAGTACGACGTACTCGTTAGCATTTTCTTTGGAGTCGGTACCAATGAAAATTGACCTAACGGGTCGTTAGCATTAAAATATCCCATTTTTCTTTAAGTTTTTATTTAAATTTTTTATTAATTCTCAACTTAGAACTATCCATACCACTAATAGCTTTAACTTTTAATCCACCTAAAGTAACTTGCGTAGGTCTATCAGCTGACGAAGGATTTTTAGATTTCTCTACTACTTCCTTTACAGCGTCTGACTTACCTTGTTCATAAAAGTGTGTTATTATGTTATCGATATTTTCTGCGGCATATAGAGCTTTGTGATAACCTCTTGGATCTTTAACGTTACCTTCACTGTCTAAGAACTTCCCGACAAAGTTGTTTAGATTAGACTGTTTCTCACTAACGGCGTCAGGATTTTTTACGCTATACCTATATTTCTTTTCACCAACATTGAAATCAAAACCTTTGAAATCGTTGTTAAAAAGCTTCTGTGTATCAGCTTTAAATCTTTCGTGCTGTTTCTCTATTTTAGATTTATCTTCGTTATACCTGTTGAAAAACTCCATAGCTTTTTGTTGGTCTTTACTAACGGATGGCCTCAACTTGATTTCATCGTAATATTTAGTTTTAAGTCCTTCTAAAAAATTATGAGCTTTTGCAACCTCTTCTTTTTGAGCAAGTTTTTTTCTCTTGATGTCTCGCTCATCATCAGTGTCTTCATCTATAGCAAATTTTTCCTCCATTAAAAAATTAATTTCCTCATTATTTAAATGTGGTTTTGATTGCTTATAGTATTCTTTTAACAATGTGTCACCATCTACATTAGAGTAGTCTGCGTTTAATCTAACATAGTCTTGAACCGTACCACCTGTTTCTTTCATAAATGAAACTAGTTTTTCTACGTTTTCAGGTAACTCAACAGGTTGTTGAACTTGTTCAACTGGTTGTTCTATTTTTTCTTCAACCTTTTCCTCCACCTTAGCTTCATCTTCTTTTACTTCTTGTATAGGGGATTCTAGTTTTTCTTCGGTGGGCCGTACTTCTTCAACCACTCCTTCGCTGTTGCTACTGTCTTTTTGTTCTTCGACAACAGCATTGCTATCATCTGTCTTTTGTGCTTGAACGGCATTGTCTTCTTGTTTTTCTTTTTCTTTTAATTCTTGCGCTTTTTTAGTTAAATCTAGTTTAACTACGTTGTCGTCTTTTTTAGGTAACCCTTCTTTGGGTACTGTAATCTTAGCATCTGCCATAATAAAATATTATAAAATTAATAAAAATTAAACTATAGGTAGGTTTTCTAAACCAATACCCATTGAGTCTTGTTGCTCAAAATCAGTAGGTAATAAATCATTTTTTCTTTGATCTATCATCGCACTTTGTTGAGTTGCTTGAAGCTTAGTTCTTTTATCTTTCCTATCTTCAATATATTGCTCTTTAGCCTGCACTTGTTGTACAGATACTTGAGCTAGTTGCAGATCATAGTCAAACTGTGCTGCCATCATCTGTTGTTTTATTTGAGCTTCTACTTGCATTCTTTGTATTTCCATCTGCGATCTAGCTTGCTCAAAATTAACTTTTTCTTGAGTTAACGCTTGTTGCTTTTGAACCTCATTCATAGCTGCTTGCTCTGCTTGCTGTGCATTTGCTTGAGCTTGAGCTTGTATATTTTCTTTAGCAAGTCGTTCTTCTCTCTGTTGTTTTCTTTTTCTTTTTAGCTTTAGCATTTGATTAGCTAACTTAAGATTGTGTATTTGTCTTAAATCTATAGCGTCTTCTAAATCAATACCACCTGATTGTAAAGCTATTTGTATATTTTGTTCTAACTGTTGTTGCTCTTCTTCTTCAGGCTCTAATTGTAAATAAATACCAAAGTCATGTATGTTTTTATTTTCTAATTCCTTTAAAGTTTCTACATTGTACTTACTTATAGAACTAACAAGTGTATTTCTTAATAAAGGAAAATTTAAAGAATCAGCTATACGTAAAGAAATGTTTTCACAAATTCTTAAGGTTACATATAAGCTAGCTTGTAAAATATGTTTAGTTGCTACATTTGAAGCATTAGCAGCCATTTTTTGTAAGCCAACTAAAGTATCTCTATCAGGAACCGATCCATCTCTTGCTTCATTTAAACCGGTCACGTCTCTAATCATTTGTAAATAGTAGTTATAAGTTTGTATTAAACTAGCTATTTTAGCTTGACCACTAGAAGATGTTAACTCTTGAATAGGTACTTTACCTCTATTTAACTCTCCATCTTGTGTTAAAGATCTACCTACAATACTACCTGTTTGAAAAAACATGTTTAAAGCTTCTGCTGGATTGTAATTAGTACCATTACCTAAGTCTACTTCAGCTAAGCCATCAATGTCTACAAACACACCGTCAGGAACTATTCTAGACATTACTTGTTGTAGTTTTAAATGTGTTAGCTGTATCATATCAGCAAAACCTATACATTTACTAACCACAGATTCTATTCTACCTTTATACATTCTTGGAGCTACAAGAGTATAATTCATCTGAACTTTACTCGTATCAGAAGCTGGTCTAGTCATATTCTCAGCCAACTTCCACTCTAACATTTCATTTATTCCTAAAACCTTACATCCAGTATATAAAACCTCTATACTCCTACTAACTCTTTCGTAGTTATCTGCAGGTGGTGGGTTAAATGTATCTGGTTTTTCTAAAGCTTTTTCTAAACCTTGCTCTGTTTGTTTTATTTTAAAAACTTGGTTATTATATGTTTTATATTCAAAATATAAAACTTGAACAGTGTTTTCGTCATAATTATTCCAACCAGTAACAAATTGTCTATTACCCGGCATATCCTGTATTCTTTTTAATAAATCATCTGATATATCAGGAAATTGTTTTTTAAGCTCAGGTATTGTTACTGATTTTACTTCACCTACATAATATATATCTTCAAAATTAGGATCATCAGTATATGAATAAACTAAATTAGCTGGATCAACATAATCAATTGTTATTCCGTTAGATCTGTTCCAATGTGTTTTTGCTGAAGCTATACCTAAAACAGTTAAATCCATGTTTAGTCTTCGTCTTACTAAATCATATTTATTAAAAGCTAAAGTATTATTTATAGCTTCTTCTTCAGCTAATTCAACTGATTGTTTATAATCAAGCTGCATATGAAGCTGTAATTCATCTTCGTTTTCAGGCAAAGTACTTGGATCGTGTTTTAAAATATTTACACCAATAGCTTGTTGAACCTGTAAAGCTTCGTTTTTTACAGTCATATCTCTTAATAACCCTTGAGCATATTGTGTTCTAGCTTTTTGAGATTGTGGGTCTTGAGCATATGCTGTTATTTCATATTTTTTTTGAGACATACCATTTACAACTATGTCTACAAATTTTGATAATATAGGAACTGGTTTCCAGTCTATATTTAAATAGCTTAGGTCACCATTAATAGATAACTCATCTTTATACTTTTGAACACTTTGTTCTCCTCTAGCATACAGCCTAAGTTGATGATAGTGGTTCCAGCTTACAGCAAATCTATTACCTGCTCTACCCTGTTGAAACCACTCTTGCTCAATAGCACGTCCTACCTGTATACCGTAGTCCCAGCTTGATTTTTCTTCGTCACTAACAACTTGGCTAGGAAAGGAACTATTAGGATTTGTGTATATATTCATTTACTTAATTATTTTAGAAACTGTACCTTCGTTATTATATTTTTTAAAACCTAAACTAATTGGTTTTCTTTCTATTTTATTAACTGGATAATATCTGTTTTTATTACAAGCCATTATAGCTAAACCTGAACTTATTGAAGCATCGTGTTTTGTTCTATTGTTTATATTAAATCTAGCCCAGTCTTCTAGAGTAGAGTCAAAATACATATCTCCATATTCTTCACCCAAATAACCAACGTGCTCTTCTATATATGATTCTATAGCTGCAGCGTGAGCTTGTTTCATATCTTCACTAGAGTTAGGTACACCACCTATTTCTCTTTCTGTTACAGATAATTTATTATATATTTTATCAGGTCTATTCATACTAAAACCTCTATATCCTCTTCTTTTAAAATGATATAATAATCTTGGTTTATTATTTTCAGCAAGTATCGGCATACCGTAAAATATACAAGCCATAAGCACGTCTTCAAAAAATATTTCAGCTGTTTGTGGTCTTGCTATATATTCTAAAAAAAAATGATAAGGCGGAACGTTTTCCATACTAAACTTTGTTAGACCATGCAAAGAACCATTAGATCCTCTTTTATCTACAGTTCCTGATATATCGTAACTATCACATCCAAATGCACCGCAATGTTCATTGCTAGGGTATTTAATTCCATTTTTTATATAATGCTTATTTTGCAAATGCATAGGAGGTATCCATGATATTTTAAATCTACCACTATTGTTAGGAACAAATATAACTCTACTATCTTTTATACCATTTTCCCACTGAAATGAACCTTTAGTTACAACAGCTGTATTTCTTAAATCTTGATTATAATCTATTTGTTCGTATATTTTAGTTAGATTAAATAAAGATTCTTTTGCTTCATCTCTAAATGCGTGTTGCTCTGTTCTTGGAAACTGTCTGTAGAATTCATTTAAACCGTCTTGATCTTGTTTTAAACCATCTACTTCGTTTTGCCAAAAATCAACTACACCTAGTTTAATTTTTTGCCCATGCGGGTCTTCAACTGGTTCCTGTGGTGTGTCGAAGACAGGTATGCCATAAGAATCAATGTATCCTTCGTAATTCCATTCCATAGGAATGAACAAAGAATATAGTCCTGAGCTAGTCTGTCCGTTGGCGTTTCTTTTTGTAACGTCTGAGTCATAATAAAGTTTTTTAAAATTATCCCCACCTTTATCTAGAGCATTACTTGTTGAGCCCATCATGCACTTACCTATAATTCTACTACCTAATCTTAATGTGGTTTTCGTGACCCTCCAGTTGTTGAGGATGTTGTTCGGACGTTCCCACTTCCCCGATTCATCATGGACGAGGAGTTTGAGTTTCTCCCCGTCGTAGGAGTTGTCACCGGTATTCTTCCAGTCGATTGTGGTATCCAGCCCCTCGAGATCCGTGGGGGCTTCGTCACCGGTAACGGTGATGGAACGTCTGGTAAATTTACTGGCTGGTACACGGTAGGCAAGTTCGGTTTTGGGACGGTCCATACCGTCCTGTATCGGTTTGAAAAAGAAGGGGTAATTAACCGATATTGGTACCACCTTGTCCGTGAACATCTTCTTAGCATCAGGACCGGACTTTGATAATATACCATATCTAGAGTCAGATGATATGGTTGCCAAGTTAACCACCTCTCCTGAGGCCATAAAGGAAAACCCAGAACGTCTGTTCTTAAGGTAGCACAATCCATAGGATCGTGGATCTGCTTTACAAGCCTCCCAGAAAATAAAGAATAATCTATTTGATTCTCGAAAGTCTGGTGCCCCAACGTCAATTTTACTCCACTGCAAGTACATGTAATGAGTGCCAGTGATATAAGTAGGGTTATCTTTGTTAGTAAACCAAAAGCCTTCTTCCCTACGAGTAAATTCTTTGTCAATATAATCATACCATTTTTCTTTAAAATCTTCTGGATATTCTTTCCAATCAAATACTGTTTTTATTCTTTGTAGTTGTTTTGGATAAGGTATTTTACTCCATTTTTTATCTTCATTTTCGTAGACATTTTTTTTATCTACTAAAGGTAAAGCTATTTTAAGATTCTGTATTTCATATATTTCACCTATTTTACCAGTCTTACTAATAACAACCACATCATAATCTTCATTGTATCCATACTCCCATTTGTTATATCTATTTTTCTTTTTAATAACATTTGGTTTAATATGGTTATCTAATATCTTATATAAACTTTGTTGATACATTACTTAGATCTTCCTTCTGCAAAACCTTTAAAAGTTTTTTCTTTTTTAACTTCTTCTTTAGGTTTGTTTTCTAATATGTTTTTTTCTTCTTGTATTCTTTCTAATATTTCAAAAGCATCAAATATAGCTAGCTTCTTAGTAGCAGCTGCGTTTTTAAGTCTATCTGCTGAAATATCAGGGCCAAAATCTATTATAGGTTCTTTAGCTACCTTTATTAGCTCTTTAACAGCTACTTGTCCAGCTTGGATTATATTCTTCTTCGTGTCCTTGATATTCATGATGTGCAACAATATTATTAGATTTCATACAATACAAAAACTCTTTATCAACTACGAACTCAAATTCTGAGTTAGGTTGAAAGCTTATTAGCGCTCCCTTGTTTAATCCTAGCGCTTCTAAGGAGTTATTACTATATTTTAATATACCAATATGGTTTAATATTTTGTCAACCTCTAATTTGTTTTTGTTTTTTAAAGGTTTTACAAAACATCTTTCACCAATTGCTTTCCAGGTATCATTATTTTTGTATAAATATATTTGATCTTCTTTACAAAAAAATAAATCATCTTGAAAAAAAGATTTACTATTTTTTTCATTACCTCTAATATCATAAAACCTTCTAAATACATTATGATGTATTACAATTATATCTCCGGTTTTTATCTCTGTATTATTAACAATTGGAGTACTTACAACTTTTGCTAAATTACTAACATGCTTGTAAGATTCTATATTGGTATTTGTTATTAACTTTATCCCTTCAACATCTATTTCATTTTCATATCGTTTTGTTAAAGGTGATACTATAAAGTCTTCTATACTTTTCATTAATAGTTTAAATCATACTCTAAAGATACTGCCATGTTAGAATTAAATTTTTTCCATGGCAATACCTCATCATTTTTTTCTATATAAATGTTATAAGAAGAGTCTGAGTCATTTAATAGTATAGCAGAAATAACATGTCCTCCATAAACCTCTTGGCCTACGGAGTAATGCATTGCTTCGTTTTTATAGTCAGTTCCTATACTAATTTTTCTTATAACAGAGTCCATTTTATTTTTCTGCTGGTTTTTCTATTTCAGTATATTCACCTGTTTGAAGATCTATATTTATAGAGCCATATTTAGCTTCAAGTTCTTTTTTAGAACCTTCTATAGTATTAGCTATAGACTTTGATAAGTCTACTAATCTACAAGACTCTATGTTTAACAAACCTATTTGACTTACTAGTTTATTGTATTCTGTGTTTTGAGATACAATATTTTCTAATTCTTCTTTAGTAATTTTTTGTACTTTTTTCTTTTTTGCCATTTTAATTTAATTTGATTTATATTAATTTACTTATAACTATATAGTTACTTAATTTTAGTGATTTTTACTTTAACCGTTACTTGTCTTATCTATATCTACGTTGTTAACGAGACCAGCTGTATAATTCATTTGAACATATCTTATTTGAACATACCATGAAGCTGTTGGTAAAGCAGTTAAATTACTTGCTGATCTAAGAACTAAAGCTTTGTTTAATTGATAAGTGTTTGCGCCTACTTCATTTAAAGTAGCATTACTTCTTGACCAAAACCAAGTGCCTGTTTGAGTTACTAAAGCGCGAGGTAATTTCCAAACCGCATCAAAAGCATTAGTTAAACTACAGTTGATTGAACTTCCTTGACAAAAACCTATTTCAGCCCCAAAGTTTGGTGAACTACTTGGCCAACCAGTTCCTGTTGTTCCAGAGCTTTTATATATAAGTATTTCATAAGGTAATATAATACTGTTCGCTCCAGGCGCGGCTATTAAAGTTGTACCAGTACTTGATAAATTAGAAAAAGCATTACCTGATAATTTAATAGTAATAATACGTCTTTCTTCAACCATTTTACCAGCGCTACCATATGCTGCTATGTATTTAGGTTGGTTAATATTAGTTGATATACCGAAGTAATTACCTTGACCATAATTACCCATCTTAACATATTTACCACCTGCACCACCATTGCCATCTACGAATAAATTCTGCTCTGTAGTGTTACCAACATTTAATTGATTTCGCACACGTATAGTACCATTAACATCAAAAGCAGATCCTGGAGTTTCAGTTCTAAAACCTACTTTTCTATTAGCAAGATCAAAATACATAGTACTAGTACTAGCACCTGTAGGACCAATTATTATTTCATTTTTAGAATGCGTATATCCTTTATCCCCGCCAGCACTTTCTAAAATTGAATCAGTAGAAAAAGAATAATAAGTGTCAGTATCACCAGTGTGATAAAGAGTAGCCGGCATGTATATATCACCTGAAAAATTTGAATCTCCACCACCCGATTGTGTGAAGGTTGCGTCTACTGTTACAGCACCATTAAAATAACTTGTACCATTATTATAAAAATCAAAACTTGTGTTTGTAGCACCAACATATATTCCTGAAGCTTCTATATCGCTAGCAAATAAAACATCGCCTGTTTGTAAGCCTATAGTTACAGGCGTTATACTAGTTGTTGAAATAGTAAAATTATTACCACTTGCGGCTAATATTGGATCTAAACCTCCACCAGCTGTATTGTCGAACAATAGTCTTGGAACATTTTTACTTATAGTTAAATCACCGGTTAATGTACCACCAGCTAAAGGTAAGTAAGGACCGCCTGCACCACCACCACTAGAAACTGTAATGTTTCCACTAGCATCAGTCACCAAAGTACCAGCACCATAACTAGCTAATTGCAACGTGCCATCTAGATAATTTTTGGTTGCATTTTGAGAATATATACCCCAATTGTTTGTTATTGTTCCAGCAGCACTTGTAGTTCCATAAAATTGATACGCACTTGTTATTGTACCAGCATTAGAATCAATAATACCTTTTACAGCTCTAGCGCTACCTATTGTGACATCACCATCATCTATTTCAATTTCACCATAAACACCATCGGCGTTAGTAAATACACTATTATTACTACTAGCAACCTGATCTACTTTAAAATAACCACCATAAACATTTTGTACTGTTTTACCTGAATCAGATGTGTTTGATACTATACCTCTAACACCGCTTAAACTAGTCATATCTGTTCCGCTACTAGCGTTATCTGATAATGCTTGAAAATAACCACCATATACATTTGCAACTTCTCCAGCAGTATGACCTGCTCTAGCCGTTCCATAAACTCCATATACAACTGCAATTTTATCGTTAGCAACTGTTTTAGTAGCTCTAACATCAAAATTACCACCATATATATCATTTGAATCACCAGTGTCGGTTACCAAACACCTTAAACCGCTTAGTCTAGTTTCATTAGTTGTATTACCACCTGTTGCTGAACTATCAAGATCTATTGTAAGAGCATCATAGTATCTATCATTAGTTTGAGCTGTAGTTCCTGAAAGATTATAATCTATAAAAACATTTTTAGCGTTAGTATCAACATTTATGTCTTCAGATTTTTTAAAAGCTACTTGAGCGTTTTGAGTATTATTAAGAGTATAACCTACATTTAAATTTGCTGGAAACAATGCGTTTTGAGATGCATCTATTTCAAGTCCTGAATCAACAAGAACATGATCACTTTGAAATTTAGGTACTTGATTAGCTGTTCCTGTTCCAGATATAACATCGTTGTTAATAGCGTCTGTTTCAATTATATTTCCACTACTATCTACTTGTAAGTTATATTTTTCAGTACCTGTAAAGTTTCCTCCACCATATTGATCAAACATAACTAGTCCGTTAGTTTTTAATGAAAAACTAGGAGTAGTACCCAAAGTAGAGCCTGGTGCTATTCTAAAAAGACCTTCGCTGTTATCTACTCCAAGAATATATTTATCTCCAGCATCAATAAGTATACTAGCATCACCAGTGCCACTATTATTTAAAAGCAACGATGTTACCGTAGTACTTGATGTTTCTGATGTTATTTGATTATTATCTGAATCTATATCCAGCCTGTTATAAAATTTAATTGACATTTATTTTTTTTATTAACCTACGTTAACCATAAGAACATTAAACGTACTATCAGCCCATTGTGTTCCAGAAGGTTGTTCTACAAATTTAAATCTTATTTTAGTTCCTGATGTGTCTCTATCTATTTCAGCAAAAACTGTTTCACCATCACTAACTTTTACAATTTCACATTTAACATCCATAGGATCTGCACCACTTCCAAGCACAGAACTACTAGTGACGTCAACTTCAAAGGTTGTTACTCCTCCACTTGAAGAAGCACTTACGTAAGACAAGCCACTATTTAAACTAACTTTCTTAAACCTAGATTCAGATTGAGCTGAATTAGTTATTGTAGCTGTACCATTGCTATAAGATATACCTATACCTGATCCAGCAGCTACATTACCTAAACCAACTAAAGCGCTAGTTGCTAACCTTGATGATAAAATAGCTGTACCACCACTATATACGATTTGTAAAGGTCCACCTGTTGCAGCACCATTTGTGCTACCAACAAAACCAGCAGGAACTTCAGAAGATACTGCATCATCACCAATGTTTACATTTGCTAAACCTGGAGCCGCGTATGTTGCTAAATCTGTATCAGACTGAACAACTACAAAATCAGATTCTTGAACACTTCCAGCCGCTGTAGTTTCAATACATATAACTTGGTCACCGTTTGTTAATGGTGTAGCTGCATTTCCAAAGAAATTACCTGGTGTAGTTACTACAAAGAAATCCCCTACAGTAACATCTACATCTGTATATAAATCTCCTGCACTAGAATCTAAATCCCCAGTGTTTGCATTAAATCCATCTACAAATTTTAATGCAGATGTTAAAGCAGTTTGAACAAAAGCTGTTGTAGCTAGCTTTGTACTATTGTCACCTGAAGACTGTGTTGTTGCTACTGAACCATTTGGCGCGGTAAATCCAGTAGATGGAAAACTAAATGTATATTCATCTTCAGTAGCTACATTTATATCTATTTCATTTGCTGTTCCTTTAAATTCTATACTGTCTTGAGTTGAACCATCAGCTGATAAAATTAATGTTGCATCATTAGCTGCTTTATCTAAAGCATATGTAGTATTTACAGATGCAGGTAATTCTAAATCTGCAGTTGTTACTGTGTTAAGGTGACCTTGAGATGTCCCTGTAACACCTGTTACAACAGTGATAGTTCCACCATATCCAGGTGCGTTAGAACCGCTATCTGTAGTAGTAACAGTTAAATCATCGTGATTAATTGTTACTGTACGCGGAGAACCTGTTGACATGCTAACAGCAGTATTTATTACTGTTCCACCAGCTACAATCACTTCATCGCCCGAATCAACATCTGATGATACTGGTGAGCTTTGGTTATCTTTTAAAATCCACTTAGTATAATTAGATGTTCCGAAAGGTAAGTCAGAAACTAAACCTCTTACAACTTTATCACTATCAGTAGAATCAGAGTAAAGTATTACATCAGCGGTGGATATAGCTGTTCCTTCAAGACTAGTTGCTGATTGAATAAGGTTTGCTGCGTTTCCATCATATCTTACAGCAACTTCTGGAGTAGCTGTTGCAGCGTCATTAACGACAATACCAGCGCCAGCATCAATACCTGTTACATCACCAGCTCCAATATAAGACTTTAAATCACTAAGTTCAAATCTTAAATTTTTTGTTGCACTTAAATCATAAAATAAAACACTGTCACCATCAGCTAAATTAGTTTCTTTTGTTTGATTTAAAATATCAACACCAACTTTTGGAGTAGGACCAGTACCAGTACCAGTGTCTATTGCTATACCTAATCTATCATCTGCAGTAGATGCCTCAACTGATGTAATATCTCCTTGTGGTGCTAAAGCTACAATATCAGATACTGTCGCGTATTTAACAGTATTATTAGTTAGAGATACATCACTGAATATTAATCTATCAGTAGCTGCTACTGTACCGCTTCCAGCTTTATCTATAAAGTTTGTTTGGGTTGCAGTTGCTGTATATCTTAAATTAACAGTAGGATCAGTAGCTGTTCCTGTTATAAATATAGGTTCTGTACCACTAACTGAATCAACACCTGTTCCATCACCTACTATTTCCCAAACTGCGTTAGAACCACCAGTAGATGCTGTTACGCAGACTTTTATTTTATTTACTCCAGTCGCGTAGTCATATATTAATTCACCACGAGCTCCATCAGCTGGTTCTCCTGATACGTTATTTATAGCCGCTCTTAATAACTGATTTTCTTGTAAGTCGACCGTGTTGTAAAAATTTAATGCCATTTTTTTTTTAGTTTAAATATGCAAATCCTGAAACACCACCAAATGATGGGTCAACACCTGCTGTAAATGTTAATTCTATTGTGTTAAGTGATAAATATTCTATGTTTGGATAAAGCACTGTACCTGCGTTATCAGTAACCGTTGTTGACGGTTTTTTATTTAAATTGTGGTTTATAGTCCAAGTATCAGCTGGTATAGATTGAGTAAATGTAAATGTTCCTCCTCCACCAGGGGAAGAAGATAAATTAAACGTTGCAAAATTGTAATACTTTTGATCTTTAAAAGCACCGTTACCACCTAAATTTGTTAATGATAATATATAAAATTGATTATCGTTTGGGTCTTGGGTATATGAGCTTATAGTATAATGCCCAAAATTTTCTAAAGCGTTTTGCTCGCTTACCAATATTTGACTACCAACTAAGTAATCTAAAAAGCTTACTACGTTAGACCCTTGTCTATCTTTTATATTTAAATATAGTGTTGTTGTGTTTACAAATAAACTACCAGTACTAGGTCCATAAAAATCTCCTGCAACTGCTTTTGTTGAGTCTGATTCTAGCTTATAAACCATTTGGCCTGATATAGATATTTTACCTTTTATGTTGAGATAATTAGCTACTTCAATTGCCTTGAACTGTTTGGTAGACATATTGCTACCGTCTGTGCCTATCCAAGCATCGTTGTCCTGAACGTTTGTATCATAAGGATAATTGCTAATTATAGGCATATAATCGAGTGTATAAAGTGTTTATATAAATGCTACTAGGTCTGTTGCGCCTCCGCTTACTTTTTTAATTGCTATTGCTAGTATAGGTAAAAACTCTCCGTTAGGTACATTTTTAAAACTAATAAAGCTAGACATGCCTTTTAATTTGACTTGCACTTCACCACCTGTCCCTACATATAATCCCATACCATTGTTAGGATTTCCACCTAGTGCAACTTCAGTTACCTCTGTTTCATCAGCCGCTGCTACTGTTCCTGTTGCAGAACCTGTGCCTCCTCCAAAAGAAGCTTGTAATGTTGCTTCGTCAAAAACTACAGTTTCACCAACTAAACTAGCTGACTCTACTGCTGAACCTCCAACCACAGTTATTTTGGTAACAGCCCCACCGCTAACGGTAACAAGAAAGTTAGCGTCACCATTATAAGTGCCTCCACTTGGGGTCATTTCATACGTCGCCGCTACAGTATACCCAGCGGAAGTACCACTAACATTAAGCTCAGCACCGTTTAATAATTTGAATCCAAATAATGGATCTATTTCTTTTGCTAAGGTAATAAAGCTACCTATTTCTGTTATATTATTTCCTGCGTTTGTTTGCTTAATTGACATTTTTATTTTTTATTTTTTATTGTTTGAAATTTTTCTGCGCCTCGTGAACCAAAATAAGCTACGTAAACAGTAACTAATAATGTTTGTAATAAATCAACCCATCCTGCTGAAACCATAAAGCTCCACTCAAAACTATCTAATAATATTAGTATAACCATTGATATAGTTAAAAATATTAAAGACATAGGTCTTGTATTTTTAGAAAGCCATGAATCTGATTTCATATCGCTTTCCCAACGTTTTGATACTTCTTGCATTTCTATTATATCCATTTCTAAAAGCTTCATCGCCTTTTCTTTATCTTCAGGTGGCAATGCTTCTTCTTTTGAAATTAAATTTTTTACTATACCTAACACTCCGTTATCTGGTAAAACATCACCAACAGTGCCTAGTATACCTGGAGCAGCTTTAGATAAAAACTGTCCTACTTTCGTTTCACTAAATTTTTTCTTTGGCATTATCTTGGAGCATTTGTTGCGCAACCGGCTTTACATCTTCCTGATCTTGTCCTTACGAATCCAGGTAGTTTTGCAACAATATCACCTGGCTTTATCCTACTTACATCAATAGTAGGTAAGTTTATTTTAAATTTACCACCTCTAGTTTTACTACCACCTGTAACACCAAGGCCTCCCATACCTGGAGGTGGTGGTGGAGGTGGGGTTGGTGGAATTAATTCTTCTCTTGTAAAAGTATCTGTTTCGTCTAAAACTGTAAATGAATCATCAGCTGGAGACGATGGAATATTTTCTCTACAAACACATTTATTTCCTTCAACACTAAACGATTGAGTTTCTGGGTTTGGACAAAATTTTCTTTCTGCTCGATATTGATAACATGGATCTTCACCTATTTTTACTTGATGTTCTCTATATTTTCTACATGCTTCTTTATCTTGACCTAAGTTATCACCTTTTTCATATAAATCACAAGCGCCTGGTCCACCACCACCCGAAGGTCTTTCTTGCTCAACAACATTTCCTAAACCTGGATTTCCAGGAATCATATCAGGCGTTTCATAGTCTTGCTCAAATGTTGATACTCTAAACTTTTGCCCGTCTCTTTCTATTATTTCTGTACCTACTTCTCTTTCTTCTCCTATAGCTCTTCTTTCACCACATATAGGTAATCCGCTTGGATTTGGTTGACCTGCTGGAACACAAGGGTTTCCAGTCGCGGCGTCTATGGTAACATTAAGCGGTGAGCTATGTCCTCTTAACATACCTGCTGGTGAGTTTATTTTTGCTTTGAAACCTGTTCGGCTTCCTAAATTCATTTTAAATGCCATGTTGTTAATTTTATTACTGTATACTATTTATACTTCTTTCTATACCCATTATGTATTTAGAAATTGATTTACAAGCGTTACTTTTACTATTTCTAGGATTATCACAACCGTTTGATTCAAACATGCTTCTATATCTACCTAGTTGCTGGTTGTATTTTTCTAAATTAGCCGCGTTTACATTTGTCATGTAATCGTCATCGGTGTAATAAGACGAGTATTCAGTAGTTCCTGGCTGTATGTATCTACCATCACTACGTGTTGCTTCATAAAAATTTGTAGCGGCTGGGGATATTTCTTCTTGTCCACGCGGTGTATAACCATAAACAGAACTTCTACCACTTGCCATTGGTGAGTTAGGATCTATAGCTCCACCTGTTCCACCTTCTAACATTCCACTTTCGGGATTAAAAGTTATATACCCACCACTTGATCTTAAAAGTTCTTCAACTTGCTGAGGAGTCATTTGATTTTCAGGTATTACTGGAGCTCCTCCTTCTGGATAAATATAAGAGTTTGTAGCTTGATCGAATACCATTTCAGGTTGTGTAAAGTTTAATTCTTGTGAATCACTAACGTTTATTTTTGATCTACCAAATAAAGAACCACTTAGGGAATTACTATAGTTATTATATTTTATTGATAAAGGTTTTTTAAACTGTGATTTAGAACCTGTAATACCACCAAAAGTACCACCTGTTATACCACCTCTATTGTATAAATCAGATATTTGAGTAGAGTATTCTGATATTAAATCATTAGCGGTAAATTCATTCCCATCTTCTCCAACAACTTTTTTCTTATAAAACCTGCTATCACCATACTCTTCTATTGGTTTTAGTGGTTGTTCATCAATTAACATAAACTCATTCTCACTTCCTTCAACATAATCATAACCTCTTTCTCCTTCTCTTTGTTGTCTAATATTTTTATGTTTATGTGGAGCACCATATTCATGATTCAATGGAGAAGGCTTACCTAAATTATATAAAGGAGATTTAGCTAATAAAGCCGCTTGTTTTTGTCTAGCTGGTTTAAAGCTTGATCTTAAATTAAATTTTTTCTTTATATTTCCCATAACTATGCGTTGTTATAAGCTTCAGCTTCCCATGGTAGAGCAGCATCGCCTTCGTTCATTTTTTTTCTTGAATATGTTTCACCTTTCCAATATACGTTTTCATCATCGTAAGATAAATCACCTCTTTTTATTTGATCTACGTGAACAGCTTCATGGGCTTCAACTTTAGCCTGATCTTCTACTCCAAGACCCTCGTCTAATACTACACTAGCATTGTTGTTTGTTTTGCCCAATACACCTTCTTCTAAATTTGCAAAATAAATAGGTTGATCCATTTTGCTTCTATCATAAGGTGGGTTAATTTTAAAAGCCATTATTTGTAAGGTATTAAATTGTTTAGTTTCTCTTGCCTTTTACCACAACCACAGTCTTTACCTGTTACTTGAGAGTACTTATCGGCTAGTTTATCTACACCAATCATTTTAAAACCATTAGCTAAAGTATCACCAAAGCCTTTTGGTTTTTTTATATAATCTTTCATTAGAATGTAGCTATATCTACTTTTTTCCAAGTATCAGTGTCCACACAAACATATATAGCGTCTGCTGTAAATTTAATATGACCTTTTACTCCTGCAGCTGAAGCAGATGCTGGTGCAGTATTTAAACTAGAACCTACAGCGTAAGTTCCAGTGTTTAAAACATGATCACTTTCTACAGACAATATACTATTTGGTTCTAAATTACCACTTGAATTGTATACAGCAACTTTCTTTTCTACACCTGTACCTACTATTTGAGTTCTTAATTCATTTACAGTATAAGGCGTGCTAACATTATTTTTACCAGTTTTAGCAGTTTTTAATTGTACTAACGGATCATAAACTACTAATTGGTCGTTTCCACTTATTGCCATAACTTATTATTTTCCTAATTTTTGTATTTGCTTAGAAGCTGCTCCATAATCTTTACCAGTATCTCCACCGTCTTGATTTGTTTTCATCATTATAGGTTCTTTAGCTATTGCAGCTGCAAATCCAGGATTAGAAGCGTTCTTTACCAATGCATCTTTGTGAGCTTTTGAAGTTAGATTCATTATTTGCCCGTCTTTTTCAAAACCACTCATTCTATTCATAATAGGTGATCTGCTTTGTAAAACTCCTCCACCTGTTACTGGTTTACCAACTTTATCAGCAGAATAACCTTTATTCAAGTTTCTTATTGGATCGTCACCTGCTGTTCCATAGTTAACCACTCCTTCATGATGCTTTTTGTTTTTATCATCATAATGAATATCTTTTTTTAGTCTATTAATTTCTGACCTGTCATAGGCCATCATGTGATCAAATTTTCCCATTTTTTTTTAGTTTTATTTGTTTGCGTGATAACCTGCTAAAGCGTCATTAGCTTCTGCTTTAGAGGAAAATCCACTTTTCCAAACTTGATTGCCAGGTTTTTTATTGTTTATTATAACATATTCTCCACCTCTTTTTTGTACACATCCAGGTCCTCCATCGGACTTAGCGCATCCAGCGTTTAGCGGTGATTTCATCATGAATGGTGTACTGAAGTTTCCCATATTATATTACTTTATATTTAGTTTTACCGTTTTCTTTGTATGCTTTTAAACATCTATTTCTATTGTCTTCATCATTTACGTATGAAACATGAATCCAGTTAGGATTAGTATCTGTTCCAAACTCCCATATCAATTGATCAAAGTTTAAATTTTCTTTAATCCAATGATACATTTCCGCATTTGTTTTATAACCATATACATCGTCTAGGTCCATTGCTTGACCTTTCATATGTTGTGAACTTTTTGCCCCACCGATAGCTTCGTTTAAAGCTGCAGACCTAAACATGCTGGTAACTTTTATTGGTCCGCCAACCCACTCTCTTAATGGTTCAAATATTTTTTTAGCCGTTAGTTGCATTGTTTCTACATGCACTGGGCTTGGAGTATTATCAATACCTCTACGCTTAGCAGTGTTAGAGTGTATTGCTTCTGCATATGTTATATGCTCGCTTATCCTCATATTAGCAACTTTCGCAACCAGCAATTTTAGTTATAGGTCCTGCCTTATAAGCTGGAGCATTTTTAGCTAATAAAGCTATACCATCAGCTCCATTGCTAGAACCTTTAATAAAAGGTCCTTTTGGCTTATGTGGTCCGTCCCATACAGCTGTACTACCAACTTGTGAGTTAGTTCCTTTTGCAGGAATCTTTGTAGACTTAGCTGGACTTATACCAACACTAGGTTTGTTTCTCATATCTCCCATAATTACATGTTTTTTATTGTGTCCTCGTTAAAAGGCATTAAATTTGGATTCTGTTCTATAGGTACGTTTTGTTGTACTGTACTAGTACCCATTAAATCTCTATTATCTTGAACTGGATTATCAACAACTTGTTCTGGCGCGCTAGCACCTAAGGCTTCTAGTTTTTTATTTAACCTAGCGTGCATTGCCATGTGCATAGTATTTCCAGCAACATTTCCTCCGCCACCACCAAATAATCCGCCTATTCCACCAGCTAGAGTTCCCATGCCTTGTGATCCACCCATAAGACTTGATGCTGCTCCAACTAAACCACCCATAAATTTAACAGGTGAGTTATGACCTTTAGTCATTGCTGCCATAGTATTAGCACCTGGGCCTTCGTTAACGTTATCATATTGATACTGAGTTTTTATTGAATTGTTAAAATCTTTCAAAACTTTATCTTTAAATTCATTATCTTTTTTTCTAGCGTATATATCAGCATATACAGCACCCATGTTTCTAGCAGCCTCATCAGTCAATACTTGGTAGTTGTGTGATGGCGTAAATGCTTCAAATCCTACTTGTGGCATAATTATCTATTTTTATCTCTATTAACAAGGTATATTGCTTCGCTCATTACTTTATTCATATAGCCTTTACCTTTCATTATTTTATTTCTACGTTCGCTAGTAGGTATATCATCTTCACCTAGTAATATTCTATATATTCTATTTATTAATGTTTTACCTTTAAACGTAACTGTATATATATTATATAACTGGGTTGTTCTGTTTCTATTTCTCCAAACTTTTACCCAGTCATTTTTTAAAAGTTTATTCCAACGTCTATTATCCCAGCTATAAGCATAGGTACCGTTTTCAAAATCTTTTTTTGTAAATAAATCTATACAGTCTAAATAAATAAGTAATTCTAAATCAGCATCAGTTAAGCCGTTGTTTTTACAAGCCCATTTGCGTACTATACGGTAATGTTTTAACAAGTTTAAATCTTTAAGATCTCTTGCTTCTAGCTTTTTCATAAAACAACGACAATGTCGAACTCTTTTATTACTTTATATATTTCTTTATTTATCTCCATGTCAAACCCAGCGTGCCTATCATAGTATATAGTATCACCATCTTTAACACCTTCAACTTTAGTACCAATAGTTTTTACTAAAGCTTTTCTATATCTAATATCGTCCCGATGTTTTTCACCTAGTATCAAACCACCTTTTGTTTCAACAGCTGATTCTTTTTCAGGTTCTATGATTATGTATTTATTAATTGCTTTCATGTCTTACATTATTAATTACACAATCTGTTGACAGTATAGTAGTTGCTACAGAAGCCGCATTTTTTAAAGCGCTTTTTGTCACCAACAAAGGGTCTATAATACCATGTTGAATCATATTTACCATATTTCCTGTAACTACATCTAATCCTTCGCCAATTTTATTAGGCTCTGTATAATCTATACCAGCGTTAGCTAGTATTGTTTTAAACGGAGCTTTTATAGCATCTAATAAAACTTGTTGACTTTCAGAATTAGCTTTTACTTTTTGCGCAGCGTTTAACAAAGCTATACCACCGCCTGGTAGTATTCCTTCTTTTATTGCGGCTTTAGTAGCACATATAGCATCTTCTACTCTATCACTTTTTTCTTTTAACTCTACTTCAGAGTTTGCTCCTACTTTTATAATACCTACTTTACCATTTAATAAAGCTAGTCTTTTTTCTAACTGTATTATTTTTCCAGGAGTAGTAGCTTCTTTGAGTTGATTTTCTACTGATTCAATTAATTTTTTTACTTCTTCAGATACTTCATCTACTTGTATTATAGTTTCATCTGAGTTAGTAATACATTTACTTGCTTCGCCTAAATAATCAGGTTGTATTAAATCAATATCATCACCTAAATCTTCATTTATAACTTTAGCGCCTGTTATCGCGGCTAAATCTTGCAGTATCTGCTTTCTATTAATACCATAATCTGGAGAATCTACAATATTAACTTTTATATTACCTTTTATCTTATTCATTGCTAGCATTGATGAAACTGTTAAGTCGCACTCAGCAACAATAAGTAAGGATCTTTTATTTTTTATTACATACTCTAAAACACTTTGTATTTTTCTAGCATGCTCTATTTTATTTTCTACTAATAGTATTAAAGGGTTTTTTAATTCTGCAGTGTGTTTTTCTTGATTTGTTACAAAGTGATAATTTTTTAATCCTTTGTTTAACACAGCTCCATCTACTATTTCGTATGTAGTTTTTTCATCTCTAGATGTTTCCATGCTAACTACACCTTTTGGTCCTACTTCTTTAAATGCCGATGCTATTATTTCACCGAGCTCAGTATCATTGTTAGCAGATATAGTAGCTACTTGATTTAACATATCACCGTCTACTTTTACAGAATTTTTTTCTAAATATTCTATAACTTTTTCAACACAACTACTTATACCTTGTTTTAATTCTCTAGAATTTATGTCTTTTTTTATTGTGCCAGTTAGAATTGAGTGGGCGAGCACTGTAGCCGTAGTGGTTCCATCACCAGCTTCTTTAACAGTTTGTCGCGCTGCTTCTTTTAGCAGTGTAGCACCCATATTTTCTACTGGATCCAATAAAGTAATAGTGTTAGCAACTGTAACACCGTCCTTTGTTATTTGTGGTTTCCCACTAGCATCTTCTAACATCACACACTTACCGCCAGCTCCTAATGTAGAGCTGACAGCGTTTGTGAGTTTATCGATTCCTTTAAATACCTTATCTCTGGCTTCATCACCAAAGTTAAGATGTTTGACTATTGCGTCTGACATGATTTAATTTAATTTGATTTATATAATTTTATTTAAAGGTCTTAACGACTTGTGGTCCGCGAACATGAGCTAATTTTTTCTCATAGTGGTTTATGGAAGCATCTATTGCTGATTCAGCTCCTTCCATAGTTTCGCGTCTCGTTACGTCGATCCATGTATCTTCTTTATCTGGATCTAGGTATTCAGTTTGATAAAAACCGTTTGGTAATTGAACAATTCGCCAGTTTTTCTTTTTGACGATGTGTTCCCAAATTGCTTTGGTTTTATCGGTTACTTGTGGTTGACTACTCCACGAACTAGTCTGGTAGTAAAACGTCATTGGTTTTGGTTTTTAAGGTTAAACTTAGTTTACAAATTGGTAAGTAGAAACATCAAATATTTGGTATTGTAAAAGCAACTTAACTTCTCCGTTGAATCCAGCAGCGCTAAAATCAGAAACCGGTCTAATCTGCCATGGTGTATTTTTCCATATCACAGATCCAACAGCTGGTATACCTCTAGTGTATACTCTTTTTGAATTAGCACTTCCTTGAAAAGCGTCTAAAGGTATAGCACCTACTACTTTTACTTGAGATCCTGGAAATATTGCTTCAAGTACTGGAGTACCACTTATACCGCTTGTATCACTGCCCTGAACAACTACTGCTGAGAACTCTAAGGGTATAATAACCTTGTCAGCCCCAGGTGCTGCAACCATTGTGGTGGCTACATTAGAGCCTGCTTTTACCATAGCATTGGTCATTGTAAACACTTTTTGCTTAGGAACTTTATATAATTCATAAGTCTGATTTACAAAATTACCTACACCACTAACAGTAAAATTCCTAGTAGGATTTCCTTTAATAGGTTGATTGTTCTCGTCATAGACTTGTGTACCTACTAAAAGATCACTGCCTTGAGGCGTTACTTGTGGATAATTATAGATTATACTCATTTTTATTATTTCTTGTTTACTACTTCTCTATACTATATATACTCACAGATAAAAGTGAAAATTTACATTAGTGACAAAAGCCTCTTATTTATATAACCTTATAGGCTATTGTCATATTTTAAAAAAACATTACGTATCTAGAGTGTTGGGGTTGCCCCCTCTCCCTCCCTATTTTTTCCAAAACCAAAACGCGTTTCAAATCGCCGGGTCCCCCTTTTTTTCAGGGATTTCTACGTATATATGAGCGCGTCATGTATAGTATATCCCCCACCTTTTATGTTTTTTCTGGGGAGCGCAGCAGCTATCTGCTTACTACCTATTATCCTCGTCTCATCGTATTCATTCTGTATTAACTAAATACAATATCAATACGAAGTTAATTAGATAATAATAATGTAAGTAATTAAATAACTAATGTTAAACACTTTGAGACAAGTTGGAATACTATTTAATAAATATAAACAAGTAAACAAATATACACTCAAATACAAACTAAATACGACTTACAATAGATAATATAATAAATAATAATTAATAACTAAATTTAACACTATGCAAAATTCAATCACTTCTAAAAGATTTGTAATCAGAAAATCTCTAATCGGTAAAGATACTACTGTAAATGTAGAATTCAAATCAGGTAAAACTTTCACTTACAATCATGATAAAGTGTGGGAAATTATGAAAGATAAGTTAACTACTATGCCTTGCTTTATCAAATATGGTAGCTACACTTCTAGCACTTCAGTTCCTACTCTAGTAAGAGATAAAGAGGTAGTATAATAACTACTTCTTTACAAATCAGACATAATGGTTAATGTGAGTTCGATTCTCACCATGTCTACTAATACTTAAAATTATACTATGAACAGAAAATTTATACACTATGTATTATACAAAATAGGCAATATCGCTTTGTATACATTCATAACAGGACTAGCAACTTTAGCAATCGGTGGAATACTATCATTTATATTCTTCTGGATAACAGGCGAAATAGTAATCAATGATAACACTTCATTCGGAATATTAGGATAATGAGAAGTTATTATTCTAAATTACAACAAAGATTTGTAGCTCGTGAAGAATATTTTGACGAGTTACTCTTCGGTACGCTCACAGATGAAAACTATGAGAAGCCAATTACAAAGACAATACGAAAAGAAATAGATAATATAATATAACTATGTGCAATTACTCTTATACATTACTAAAAATATCTTGGCGACTATTTGACAAGCACTATACTAAACTAACTGATGAACAGAAGTCTAAGGTTAGAGAAATATACTATGACTTCTACTAAAATATAATACTATGCAATTTAAAGATACTAAATTCAAAGAATTAGACGCTAAAGGTTTAATCACTAAAAAACTTCAACAAATAGATGAGTTTGAAGCTAATTACAATCCTAATACTAATAGCAGAGCTATGTACAAATGGTGTACTGACTACGAATATCGCAAGCGCGAGTGGGAATTTCGTCAATCATTAGCTAAATATGCACTAACTAACGCTCATAAATGTTTATAATACAAATTTAATACGAATTACTATAGATAATAAAATAAAAAAACTATGCAAAAAATCAAATTCTTATCCAAAAATACAATAAAAATAGCAAATACTACTTATCAAGGCTATTTAATAGGCGATCTACCAAACTCATTTGGCTTTATTTATAATGAAAACAAAGAACAATACGGTAAATCACACTGGTTTAACTACAAAGGTTTAACTTACATAGAAAAAACATTGTTACCATGGTAGTTACTAACATGAAAGAATTATGCCTCTATGCAAAACAGGCAAAAAAATTGCGAGCTGCGGAGCATAGACGTAAGCACGCCCACGACGGTGTGTGCAGTGGACTAACTGATGCAGAATATAATCGAGTAAGAATATCAGGTAAAAAATCTTATACCAAAGCACGTAAGTTCACTCACAATCGTATGTGGCAACAAACAAGTAAAAAATATTCAGTAGAACAATTAAAATTAATAGCAAAACAATGAGCAAAATGAAAGAATTAGACATACATGCAGAAGCTATAGCTAATCATGTAAAAGAAATAATAGAAGATAGTGTCGATTGGCAGTTATCTGATGTACCTCTTGAAGGCGATGAGTATCAAGACATGAAAGAATATGTAATAAATCTTGCTTTAAACAAGCTATTACAAAATTAATACGAATAAAGTAAGATAATAAAATAAACTATGATTTGTAAATGCGGTAAAATAGTACACCCAGTTCGTATCGAGCTAGGTTATAACACTTGTGTCAGTTGTTCTTCAACTAAAAAAGTAAGCTATATTCCTATTATAGCTAACAAGCAAGTGCTTGAAGTACAGGTAGTTTCACAAGAACTATCAGCCGCAGTTCACAAATCTTGGAGGCGCAAATAAGGGCGTGAAATGGTTAGATTAAAATTAAGGGAGAGTATACTCAATTATAATAGCAACCCAGCTAATTTTAATAACGCAGGTTCGATTCCTGCCACGTCCACTAAATTTAAATTATGAATTGGAGACAAGAACAAGAGGCATTAGAAAATGCTTACGCAAGAATGTTACTAATAGAATATGGTATTCAAGAAGTAACTACACAAAGACAAGCCAAAAATGGCACTAGACAGTTTAAAATGCCTACAGGTCAAATGTTAGCGACTTATAAATCAGGTTATGTACGTAGATGTGACAGTAGCGATAGAATATGGCAACTAAACCCTAAATATAAACGTAAGATTAAATATGTATTTCTTAAAAGTAATGGGCTAGTTACTGAAGAACATGACACTTGGTCAAGAGCGCTTATCTGGTCAGGTTTAGCTAGATTAAACTTTTTGCTTAATTACTACTTAAAAAATTACAAAACTAATACGAATAATAATTGATAATAAAATAAAAACATGACAGTAAAAACAATCTATCAAAGTCTTCTACCAGAAGTAAAACAAAACTTACAAGAAAGTGCTAAAAAATTCAGCACAGCTAAAAGATTAAAGTACACATTAATGTCAAAATCATTATGGTACGAGCTAACTATTGATGAGCTTAGAGACCTAATGACATATGCTAATTTAAATAGCTGGGAGATGAGTGCGTATAGCTTTATGTATGGTGATAATATAATAAGCAAATAATATGAGTGATACAGTAAAAAAATACTTTGAAATGATCGAAGAAAAAGAAATAATAATAGCAGATGAGACAGCTAAATATATATTTTTACTAGATTTTAATGACGGTAAAGCATATAGATATAACATTAGCTCGTTATGTACAGATGAAAACGAATGGAATCCTGATCATGAAAGTTGTGAAGCATTTTTATATGGTGCAGGTCACAGCGTAAAAGATTGTGAGTGGATGGTAACTAATAATGATAAAATAGAATATGGCAATTAAAAAACTAACAGAGGATTTAATCCTTGAAAAACTAGAAGAAAAAGGTATTGTATACCTTGGAGAATTAGACACTGAAGAAGCGGAAAAAGTAGTATTAAAATACTATGACGCTGAAATTAAAACAGACTGGAACGGATCCTGTCAAATGTTTTTCTATACACAAACAACAGCGGATGGTTATGAAGTATATATGGCTACTGAAGATGACAGATCACCGTATATTGAACAAGATTTATACTATTATGAGTCTGATTGGTTAGAAAAACTACCACAAGCTATCTATGATGGTTTAGCAATATACATAGATGAATACAATAAAGATGAGTATGCTTATCAAGATGCTATTGAAGAAGTATACGAAGAATATTGGAGCGATATGAAACAAGAAGTTGAAAACGAATTAATAGAAGAAGGATATGAGTGGGAAAAAGAATAAATTACCTAAATGGTTCAATGGAATGATATACAAATCTGGCGATACTGTTAAAAATCCATTTTCTGGCGAAGAATATGAGCTTACAGCTGAAGAGTTATCTATGTATGATTTTATTATTGGCTCTCAGATAGCAGGTATTGTCACTGATAAACACAAAGATGACTTTCATAAAGCACTAAGATGGTTTTCTAAAAACAATATAGAAGCCTATATGGTTTTACTAGATTAAAAATTGCGCGGTAGAGCAGCTGGTTAGCTCGCGAGTCTCATAAACTCGAGGTCGGTGGTTCGAGTCCACCCTGCGCACCTAAATTATAAATAAATAAATATGGCAAATATGAGTTATTGTCGGTTTGAAAATACCGTCAGAGACATGAGAGATTGCATAAATGCGATCGAAGACAGAGAAACAGATGAGCTTAGCAACTATGAAGTTAATGCTCTTAGAAATTTTTTAGATCTTGCAAGAGAAATTACTAATCTCGATCATGAAATCGAGCAAATACTAGTAGAACATGAGCACTAGAAACTTAACAATGGTCGTAGACCGTGAACATAGTAGCAAGTATCCAGAAGGATTTGCTATACACCCTGATCTTGTACAAGACAAAAGCTATGTAAATATGTATCAGCACCACGATGGTTATCCTGAATGGCAAGCTGTGCAAATAGCTAATTGGCTAATGACACACAGTAACGGGTGTCAAGATGGTTCAAGACTGGCATCAAAATTTGTACACGATTTTTATTACGATAGTGTTTATTTATATCCTAAAGCAGATAGAATAGATCATGAGTACAGATATATTATATGGACTGGTAATAAAGACAAAATACACGTAAGTTGTTGGAATATGTATTCTAATCAGTGTGTTTTTGTATTAAAACCAGAAAAGATTATATCTAAATATATGAATCAGAAAGAACCTATGTACTATACTGATTTTGCTAACGGTGAGACTAGATATAAAGAATTACAAACTAAATACGAAAACAGTTAGATAATATAATATGACAGAAAAACAATTAGACAAACTAGCAGAAGACATAGCTAATAGAGTTATGGAAAAATTTACTGAAATAAGTATTTTTAGTCTTCCCGAAGAGGATCAAGAAGAGGTATTATTAGGAGAATTAGCTTCTGCTATGACTAAATTAGACTTTGAGCTTAAACGTGAAAACTATGAAGCTTGTAAAGTTTTAAAAGAAAAAATAACAAATATTGAAAATAAACTTAAAAAATTTAAATAATATGCAAAAACCTATGCTAGCACACAAGTTTGACGAGTCACGAGTTGACTGGTCTAAACCTGTATACATACAAGCTAAGCTAGACGGTGTACGCTGTCTATTTACTAAAAATGGCGCGTATTCACGTACTGGCAAGCAATTTAAAAATCTAGCTCATATTGAGTTAGCACTTATACCGTTTTTTCAACAACAACCAGATGTTGTACTTGACGGTGAATTATACAATCACAAACTAAAACGTGATTTTGAAAAGATTATATCATTAGTTCGTAAGCAAAAGCCTACCGCAGATGATAGACTAGATGCTCAACATCTTGTGCAGTTTCACGTATACGATTACTTTGATGGCGTCATGTATGACAGCTACAAAACTCGTATGCAACAACTTGTGACATCAGACATATATGATGCTCAGATCAAGTATGTACCTGCTAAGCTTGTTGATAGCTACAATTATGCTAGAGAACTTCATGCAACATATCTTAGTGAAGGCTACGAAGGCTCTATCATTAGGCTAGATGGTCTATACAAACACGGTAGGTCTTACGATCTTATGAAGTTCAAAGACTTCAGTGATTCTGAAGCAACCATTGTAGGTTATGAACTAGGTAAAGGCAAAAGGACAGGCACGCTTGGCAAGTTTCTGATGCTAGATGACGAAGGTGTACAGTTCGGTTGTCCACCGGGCAAAGGCTACAACTACAAGGATTTAGCAAATATGCTGCTTAATATTAATGACTATATTGGTCAGCGCGCTACCTTTACCTATTTTCAACGAACACAAGCAGGTAGTTATAGACACCCGCTATTTAAATGTATTAGAAACTATGAGTAAAGTAATATGGAAATTATATAATGATAATATGATCAGCGAAGAAGTTGCTCATATATTATTAGACGCACACTATAATAGATTAAGTAATAAAAGATATAAATGAATATATTTTATTTAGATTCTGATCCAGTTAAAGCTGCACAGATACAATATAATAAGCACGTGGTTAAAATGATCTTAGAATCAGCCCAAATGCTTTGTACTGCGCATCATCATTATGCTGAATCATTAGAATATAAACCTGATTATGTGCCGTATAAAAAAGCACATTACAATCATCCGTCTACTATATGGTGTAGACAAAACGCTAGACAATACTATTGGTTATATAATCATATGTTAGCTCTTGGCGACGAGTATACAAAACGATATGGTAAAACGCATTTAACAATAACTAAATGTAAAGAACCATTAAACCTATGTCCATTTGGTATGCCAGATGGTGAGTTTACAGAACCACCACAGTGCATGCCTGATAAGTATAAGGTTGAGGGTTGTAGTATTACAGCTTATTGGAATTACTATGAACAAGAAAAATACTTGATTGCAGGTAAAACAGAACAAATAATAACTAGACCAGATGAATTTATTAATATCAATATTAGTAACAGCTACAATATACCATGCTGATCCTGCTCAATGCAATGCAGACTATTTAACTACAGCCTCTCTTAAAAAAATTAATGAAGCTGATCCTCAAGGTCACCGGTGGATAGCCGTATCTAGAGATTTAGAGCAACACGGGTTTGTGTTTGGCACTAAAGTTTGTGTTGAAGGAGCAGGACAGTTAGATGGAATATGGACTGTAGAAGATAGAATGAATAAAAGATGGAAAAAAAGAATAGACTTCCTAGTGAATAAAGACGTAAAAGGAGGTAAATGGTATAACGTTAAAATAACAATAATAAATGAGTAGATATAAAATTTATAAGCATTTAATGCAAACAGATGTATTTGGTATACGTACTAAGATAAAGCAGTTTGTTAAAAACAAACGCGTGACAAAAGCTATTAATAATAAATAAGTAATAGGCTAATGTCACAAGATAGAAATATTAAATGGCTTAATGATAGACGTGTTAATTATAGAAGAGATCCTATAACTGATAAACCTACTATTGAAACCAAACATTATAAATACTATAAAAATGGTACATATGAATGTTATCACTTGTTTAACAGCAAGGCTAAAATAACTACGTATAAATCATTAAAATGGCATTTCTTTGTATTGTATTATCTAAATGAAGAATTACAAGTCAGGCATGGTTATGCTAGAATTGTATTTAGATTTATAGCTAATAAAGAAAACGGATTTGTAACTTTCTTTATTAGTAGTAAAAAACTAGATGAAATGATTAATGATGTTTTTAGTCTCGGTGGTGAACCACCTATAAACAAAAGACGCAAAGTAATATTTAAAGATTATTGTATGTTAAATATAAATGAAAAGCTTAGTATTGTAGGTAAATTAATAGGTAGATCATCTAATGTAGATGCAGAATCTATTTATCAATGCATGTTAGATTTAAATGATTACGGTAAAAAAATTACATGGGGCAGAGTAGCGGGTCTACTTAATTGTTCTACTAGAACTATATATAGAAACTTATGTAAAGATTTAAAACATGAAAAACAAATTTTAAATGAAGAAATATAATATACAAAACTACATTAGGTATAAAGAAGATTTAAAAACTTCTATGCCTGACGATAAGTTTTATGATTATTACACAAGAGATGAACTTGTAATAAAGTTTATGCCTCTTGTAGAAAACCTAGCTAGAAAATTTTCTACTAGTCAACAAGCTTCAGGTGTATTAACTATAAATGATTTAATACAAATAGGTAACGAAGGTTTAACTAGAGCTGTTGATAAATTAGAGTGGGACAAATTAAAAGAATCTGAAGACATAGAAAAAACATTAAAATCGTTTTTTAGTAAAAGAATTAAAGGATTAATACGCAGACGCATTGACGCTTGTAGAGGTGATATAAGAATACCTGAGCATAAAATGAACGAGATACGTAAAAACCCTAAAGATAAAAAAATGGTAGCTATGTTTTTTAATTCTGTATTTTTATCTATAGATGCTCAACCAACAAATGAGTATGGAGAAAATATGATGCTAGAATTACCTGATAAATCAGAGCCTTATAATATAGCTTTACTAAATATTTATTTAAAAGGTTTAATGCAAAAACATTTAAATGAAAACGAGTATGAAGCCTTAAGATTAAGCTACGGTTTAGATTGTGACAAGCATTCAGCTAAGGAAATAGCAGACGCTTTAAACATAACTGGAGTTAGTAGTCATGTAAGAGTTTCTGAGCTAAAAAAACAAGCAGTACAAAAACTTATAGATAATGTCGATCACTCGCAAGTGCTTGATTATCTGTAGGTTAGATATGTAAATTAACAATTAAACATGTAATTATAATACTATGACCATATACGAAAAACTTACACAAATTCAGACAAAATTTAAATCGAAGAAAAGTAGATTTAATTCATTCGGCAAGTATTACTTCAGGTCAGCCGAAGACATTCTCGAAGCCACAAAACCCTTTCTGCTAGAGTTAGGAGTTACCGTAACAGTTAATGAAGAGTTGATTGCAACAGAGCCAATGCCTGTTATACAAACAACAGCTACAGTAACTGATGGTAAAGGTACAGTAACAGCTACATCAGTAGTTGGAGTTGACCTTAACCAAAAAGGTATGCAAGCACCTCAGCAGTTTGGTTCTGCTTCGAGTTACGCTAAGAAGTATGCACTAGGAAATTTATTCCTAATCGATGACACACAAGACAGCGATGCTGTTAATACACACGGTAAAGCACCGAAAGCAAAAAACACATTAACCTCTAAATCAGATCCAGCATTTGCAAAAGCTAAGGATTATATAAAATCAGGAGGTAAGTTAAATGCTATAAAAGCTAAGTATGCCTTATCTAAAGAAGTTGAGGCCGAACTAAATACTCTCTAATGGATAAACAAAATGTAATTGAAAAGCTACGCGACGATGAGCATTACTACGGTGACTTTGGTAAAAAGTATCTCAGTAACTCTGACATTGCAACTTTACTTACAAATCCTTTAGCTTTAGGCAAGCAGCAAGCACAGCGACCTGCGTTTCTAGTTGGTGGATATTTTCACACAGCTATACTTGAACCAGATAAACTGAAAAAGTATAAAGTGATTGAATCTACCACTAGAAATACTAAAGCATACAAAGAGATGTCCGGTGGAGAACTATGTTTACTACAACATGAGGTTGATGCAATAGAAAAATTATCTGACACTATGTTAGAAAATAAAATATGCAAAGACTTAATAAGAGATAGTAATACAGAATATGAAACGCCGGGTATTAAAAAGCTTGAAGGCGAAATGTGGAAAGGTAAAGCAGATATTATAAACCACAATGAAAAATTAGTTATTGATTTAAAAACAACAGCTGATATTAATAAATTTAAGTGGTCTGCTTCTAAATACAATTACGACTCACAAGCTTATATTTACAGCGAACTTTTTGGTTATGAAATGTTATTTATTGTAATAGATAAAACTACACACCAAATAGGTTTGTTTGACTGCTCACCAGAATTTTATGCTAAAGGTCAAGACAAAGTCCAACGAGCAGTGGAGGCTTATAAGTTATTTTATAAGAACAAAGACTTTGACCCTAAGCAGTATTTTATTAATAAAACCTTATAATTATGGCAAGAACCAGAAAAAACCAAACTAAAGTTTGTTCAGTAACAGGATTAGAAACTTCAACAAACAATTTTTACAAGAATCAAAACCATGTAAAAGCTGTTGACAACTTAAGAAGAACAACTAACGCTACTAAAGAACAAATGCAAAGAATGTTTAATCAAATAAATCAATACGCATAATATGGCATCAATTTTAAAAACAAGTATTAACCTTAATAAAATAGATAAAAGTAAAATTATCGAAGGTAAAAAGGGAAAATACTTACCTATTACAATAACCATTAACGACGAGGTTGATCAGTTCGGTAATAATGGACCAGTTGTAATATCACAGACAAAAGAGGAACGTGAAGCAAAAACAGAAAAAGTTTTTCTTGGAAACGTTCAAGTTGTATGGACTAACGGGGATAACGTAAATGTTGCGCCTAGGCAAGATCAACCAGCGCAAGCCGCGCCTAAGCAAGCAGTAGTAGAAGATGATCTACCGTTTTAGTCTATTATTTTTATTAATAACTAATATAGCTATGGCACAAGTAAACTGGTACACAGACGACGAAGTACAGGAATTATTTAAACAAGAAAAAAGAACTGTAATAAAACTTCACAGTGCAGACTGGTGTAAACATTGCCAAAAAGTTAAAGCTATGTTAGATGAAAATGCTGATTTTATAAATGCTAATTGGTACGCTATTTTTGTTGATGAAACAAATAACAAAAAGTCTAGTGTGTCGTTATATCCCACGACAATGCTATGGACTAAAAGCGGTACCAATATAATGATAGAAGGAGCATTTAATGAAGAGTTATTAACCGCATTAAAATTACAATAAATGCAGACAACAGAGATCAATGGATTCTTGATTGACAAGTTCAATCAGTTTAATCTAGAAACAGGGAAAAAGCAGGGTATATGCCCTCTTTGCTCGCATACTAGGAAACCCAAAAATCAAAAGCTTAAATGTGCTTCGTATGATTGGGAACGGGGTCTCGGCACTTGTCATAATTGTAGCACATCATTTCAGTTACACACGTATCAACGAAAAGGATCTAGCGAAAAAGAATACGTTAGACCAGTTGATCCACCAAAAGAGGAATTTAATATTCCTCGTACTAAAGTAGCTAAATGGTTTGAAACAAGAGGTATATCTACAGAGACTCTTATTAATCTACAGATTAGTGAGGGTCCTGAGTATATGCCACAAACCGGTAAGACCGAGAATACTATAAAGTTTAATTACTTTATGGGTGATCAACTTATAAATGTAAAATATAGAGATGGTCGTAAAAACTTTAAGTTATATAAAGGTGCTGAAAAAGTATTTTACAATATAAATAGTATTGTAGGATATGACACTTGCATTATAACTGAAGGTGAAATGGATGTATTAGCGCTTCATGAATCTGGTGTTAAAAATGTAATATCAGTTCCTAACGGCGCTACATTAAATAGTAACAATTTAGATTACTTAGATAATTGTATAGATTATTTTGAAGATAAAGAAAAAATAATATTAGCAGTTGATACAGATGAGGCTGGTCAAGCGTTACAACGTGAGTTAGTAAGAAGACTAGGTGCTGAAACTTGTTTTTTAGTAGATTTTGAAGACTGTAAAGATGCTAATGAATACTTACTTAAATATGGCAAAGAAAGTTTACAAAAGTGTATTACAAAAGCAAGACCGTATCCTCTCGAAAATGTCACGACGTTCAAAGACATCGAAGGAGAAGTCACAGACTTTGTTAAACATGGGTTTAAACCCGGTTATCAAATCGGTCTTAGTAACTTTGATGAAATTTTTTCAACATACACCCGTCAGTTTATTACTGTTACTGGCATACCTAGTAGCGGTAAGTCTGATTTTGTTGACCAAATGGTTGTAGGGTATAATCAAAATTATGGTTGGAAAACAGCTTTTGCATCACCAGAAAATGCACCCACATATTTACATGCTCATAAACTAATGCGTAAAGTATGGGGCGATATGCCTAAAAAACAAGATATAGGTACAACTAAATGGAAACAAGTTGCTAACCATGTTAATGATAATTTCTTTTTTATTGACATGGATAAATACAGTTTAGAATCAGTACTACGTAAAGGTGCAGAGCTTGTTAAACGCAAAGGTATTAAATGTTTGGTTATCGATCCTTATAATAAAGTAAGAGATGTTGACTGTAAAACAGAAGACGTTAACAAGTATACAATGGAATACTTAATGAAAATAGAAGCATTTGCTAAAAAGTTTGACGTGCTTGTTTTTATTGTAGCACATCCAACTAAAATGTATAAAGATAAAGACGGTAAAATTGAAGAGCCCACAATGTATAACATAAAGGGTGGTGGTGAATGGTATGACGCTAGTTACCACGGCTTGTTAGTACATAGAGATTATGAAGCTAAAAATACTAAAGTTAAAGTATTAAAGGTTAAGTTTCAAAACCTAGGTGAAAATGGAGCTGAAGCATTTTTTACATGGGACTCTAGATCAGGTTGTTTTGTACCACAAATACCTTTAGTTAATGATAACGAACCAATGCCTTGGGAATAGATGCCACGAAAGAAAGATGTAATGGGACAATATATGCCTACTGTGGAGGAGACGGAAGCATACAGGTGGTGTATAAACAATGGAATATATATATCCCCATTTGCGAATGGAGAGGGAGCTTGGTATATAGAAATTAAAATGAACAATAAAACAAATAGATCTCCATTAACTTATGGACCAGTATCCATTTGGATACAGATGTATGAGTTTTATAAATACTATTATAATAAATATGCGCAGAAAATTTAAAAATGCAGATGAAGCTTATAACTATTTTCTTGATAAGATTATAGTTGACGGTCAAAACTTTGGCGGTACAAAAGCTTTATTCAACGTAGGGTTTACGTTAGAAAAACCATTAGAAAATTATATATTTAATAAGGAACGTAAGTGGAAACCTGATTATGCTGAAGCTGAATGGCAGTGGTATTTATCTGGTGATCCTAATATTAAAAAACTAGGACAGCTGTATGGTAAAGTACCACCAATATGGGAACGTATGGCTGATAGTAAAGGCAATGTAAATAGTAATTATGGTTGGCAAATGTATCGTAACGATCAATTAGACTATGTAATTGCTAAACTTAGAAATGAAAAAGATACTAGACACGCGGCAATAAGTATATACGACTGTAAAGAACATAAGCATTATCGTAAAGACACGCCTTGTACATATGCAATACAGTTTACAATTATAAACGATAGATTAAACATGGCTGTTTTAATGCGTTCTAATGATCTCTGGTACGGTTTCTGCAATGACCAGTACTGTTTTAGTATGATACAAAAATTAGTTGCAGATGAATTAAATATAGAGGTTGGTGAATATTATCATTACGCACACAACCTACATTTGTATAACGATAAAATATAATTATGTATTATTTATACCATATACCGGGTAAAAAGATCGGTGTTACACGTGATCTTAATAACAGAGTTACCCTTATGCAAGGCTATAAGGAGGGTGAATACGAAGTTCTTGATCAGTCAGACGATATAGATTATATATCGGATAAAGAGATAGAACTTCAAAAGTCTTATGGCTATAAAGTTGACATTAAAAAATATAAAAACCTATTTAATAAAATGAAAATAAATGCAACAGAACAAACGTCTACGTTTCCTGTGCCTGTTAATAAATTAAAAGGCAGATTACGAGATAACGTAGGTTTAACTTGGCAAACGGAATTTGGCCAGTTTGAAATTACCAAACAAAATATTCCGTGGATAATGGCTAATGTAAAAGAGTCTATGTTTAATAAGAATAGATCTTATATATACAATAAAGCTTTTTATGAGGCTTATTTTAATCCTGTTCATAATCCTAAAGTTGATGGGTCTATATTTGATAAGATTAGATCATGGGCAGAGGTTAGAGGTTTATATGATAAAGGCAATACATATGTACAGTATGTTAAACTTCAAGAAGAAGCTGGTGAATTAGCAAAAGCATTATTACAAAGCGATCATGATGAAGTAAACGATGCAATTGGTGACATGGTTGTAGTACTTACAAACCTAGCTCATCTACATGGTACTGAAATAGAGTATTGTATTGAAGATGCTTATAATGTTATTAGCAAACGAACAGGTAAAATGATTAACGGAACATTTGTAAAAGATGGAAATTAAAACTAAAGATAAGATAGTACAAGCTGTACTAAGGAAGATGGACGAACGTAGCTTAGTAGGTCAAAAGAAATATGGAGCTACAATGATGCAGGAAATTGAAGGTCAAACAAAAGACTTAAATAGATTTCTTGTTGATGTTCAAGAAGAATTAATGGACGCATTATTATATATTGAAGCTGCTAAACGATGTTTAACAGATGAAATAGAAGAAGCAATGTTAAACAGAATGAATGTAATAGGTCAAAATGGTAATGACGGTTTACATTATGATATTGAAGTAAATGAAGAAGAGGTCTTATAAAAGAAAAAGAGGACCTGTACAGTCAAAAAAAATAATATACGACGGTATAAAATTTGCTTCAGGTCTTGAGCGTTATATGTATATGGCTTTAAAGAAAGCTAAAATAAAAGCATTGTATGAAGGAGAAACATTTGAACTAATGGAAGGTTTTGAGTTTCCTTTTGAGTCGTATGAACGATGTGGTAATGGTAAAGGAGATTATAAAAACAGAGGTAATAAAAATATATTTAATATAAAATATACACCTGACTTTGTAGGCAAAGGTTTTATAATTGAAACGAAAGGTAGGGCTAACGAGTCTTTTCCTTTGCGATGGAAAATGTTTAAGAAATTAATTACAGAAAATAAGTTAGGACCATTTACATTATATAAACCACAAAATCAAAAGGAATGCGACGAAACAATAAAGCTAATTCTCAGCAAGCAAAAGTCTTAGCTAGAAGAAAATACGCTGAAAGAAATATAGATAAGTGGTGGAAGTGGAGTTGGGAAATAAGAGGTAAAATTAAATACAAAGAATTAGTAGAAATACAGACAAGATATGGAGTTAAATGTTATTAATAAAGTTAAAGAATATGTTAAAGAAAAATATCCTAAAACTTTTAAAAAAGCAAAAGAAATTATAGTAATGGAAAACAAGTCTGTTTATTTTATTTCAAAAAACAAAGACGCGTCACCATTAATAATAAGTAAAAAAACAATAAATGAGTTATAAAGAAGTAAAAGATAATTGGAGTTTGTCAGTAGGTTTTTATCCGGGTATTTTATTCGGTGTAAGATCATACAACGAAGATCATCAAACCACACACGTGTTATATGTTCCTTTTATAGACTTAGCTCTTGAAATATATCACTAGCATGAGTTTATTTAAAGAACGTATACCGTATAAACCTTTTGAATATCCTGAGTATTACACAGAAGGTTGGTTAAAGCAAGCTCAGGCGTTTTGGTTACATACAGAGATACCAATGAGTGGTGATGTAAAAGACTGGAACGAAAAGTTAACACCAGCTGAAAAGAACTTAGTAGGAAATATCCTACTAGGTTTTGCTCAGACTGAATGTGCAGTATCAGATTACTGGACACAAAAAGTCGTATCATGGTTTCCAAAACACGAAGTGCAACAGATGGCTATGATGTTTGGCTCACAAGAAACAATACACGCTGTTGCATATAGTTATTTAAATGAAACACTTGGACTGGAAGATTTTGAAGCGTTTCTGCACGAACCCGCGACATCGGAAAGATTTGATAACTTGGTTAGTTATGACGGGTCTGATCCTGTGGGCATTGGTAGAAGCTTGGCAGTGTTTTCAGCATTTGCAGAGGGCGTTAGTTTGTATTCAGCTTTTGCTGTTCTATACTCTTTTCAATTACGCAACCTTCTCAAAGGAATAGGTCAACAAATGAAATGGTCTGTAAGAGACGAATCATTACATAGTAAAATGGGTTGTCAATTATTTAGACACATGTGTGAAGAAATACCTACGTTAAAAGAAGACTGTAAAGAAGATGTATATGCAGCTGCTAAAATAATGATAGAGCTAGAAGAAAAATATATAGATAAAATGTTTGAAATGGGTGACATTGAAAACTTAAAAGCAAACGATCTAAAAAACTTTATAAGAAAAAGAACAAATGAGAAACTTATGGAACTTGGTTATACGGATAAAAGACGTTTCTTTAGCTTTGATAGAGATTCTGCTTCTGTACTTGATTGGTTTTATCATCTTACTGGTGGACACACCCATACAGATTTTTTCGCTATTAGACCTACGGATTATAGCAAAGCAAATGAAGGAGAAGATTTTGAAGACATATGGTAAGAAAAAGAACACTACTTAAATTTTTAGCTTACACTAATAAGCTAACGTCATATCAAAAGTTTGCGTCTCGCGTTGGATATATGGGCGCGGCTTTTCTTATGGCTGGACAATGGACTTTAGAACCTATATTATTTATAATAGGTTTTATATGTGTAATCATACAAGTATCATCTCGTAAACAATGGAACTTAGTAGCGTTAAACCTAAATGGTTTAATAGCTTGGATTAATCATTTTTTAAAATAAACATGGCACAAAACAAATTAAAATTAAAAGTTGAGGCATTAACTAGAGTAGTAAAGCATTTACTTCAAGAAGTAAAAGACACTACTAGTTTAGCCCAAGGAACATTAACTGCTTTTCAATTACATATAGGTAAGGAAGAGTGGGATAAAGTTGTTGAAGAGCTTAAACACGTAGAAGAACGAAAGCACGCGGCAGCAGCAGGGATTAATGAGAAAAAATTAGACTTAGATGTGGAATAATGAATGGAAGAAAGGAGTTGATTACCCTAAATGGGGTGATAACGATGTGTATAAAAAAACAATAGGAGGAGGATATTTATATAATGGAGAAACACCTAAACAAGCTTATGAAAGAGTTTCTAAAACAGTTGCAAAGCGTATATCTAAGCCTGAAATGGCTGACGTCTTTTTTAAGTACATATGGGAAGGCTGGTTATGCCTTGCATCACCTGTGCTTAGTAATACTGGTACTGATAGGGGTCTTCCTATTAGTTGCTTTGGTATTGACGTCGCTGATTCAATTATTGACATAGGTCAGAAAAACTTAGAGATGATGCTACTCGCTAAACACGGCGGTGGAGTAGGTATCGGTATAAATCAAATAAGACCCGCCGGTGCTAAAATCACAGGTAATGGAACAAGCGACGGAGTTGTACCGTTTTGTAAAATATATGATTCAACTATACTTGCCACTAATCAAGGATCTGTCCGAAGAGGAGCGGCATCAGTTAATATCAACATTGAACATGACGATTTTGAAGAATGGCTCGAGATTAGAGAGCCAAAAGGAGATGTCAACAGACAGTCTCTTAACCTACATCAATGTGCGGTCGTCGGTGATAAGTTTATGCGAAAGCTTAGTACAGGAGATCAGGACGCTAGAAAAAAGTGGAGCAAACTTTTACAGAAACGAAAGGCTACTGGTGAACCTTATATTTTATTTAAAGGAAATACAAATAAGCAAAACCCACCAGCTTACAAGGACAATGCATTAAAAGTTCACATGACAAATATATGTAGTGAGATAGTACTACATACAGATGAGAACCATAGTTTTGTTTGTTGTTTGTCTAGCTTAAACCTAGCTAAATATGAAGAGTGGAAAAATACTAATATAATATACGACTCAATATGGTTTCTTGATGGAGTGCTTGAAGAGTTTATACAAAGAGCTAAATACAGAAAAGGTTTTGAAAACTCTGTAAGATTTGCCGAAAAAGGTAGAGCATTAGGTCTTGGTGTACTTGGTTGGCATACGTATCTACAAGAAAAAGGTTTACCATTTGAAGGTCTGTTATCACAATATGAAACAAGAAGAATTTTTAGTCAAATTAAAATCGAAAGCGAACGTGCTAGTATGGCTCTTGCTGAGGAGTTTGGCGAGCCTTTGTGGTGTGTTGGTACTGGTATGCGCAATACTCACCTTCGTGCTATTGCTCCCACTGTTAGCAACTCAAAGCTTAGCGGAAATGTTTCGCCAGGAATAGAACCCTGGGCTGCAAATGTTTTTACAGAGCAATCAGCTAAAGGAACATTTATAAGAAAAAACCCTACACTAGTAAAGGTATTAAATAAACTTAAATTAAATACAAAAGAAATATGGGACAAGATATTAGCCGATGGTGGTTCGGTTCAAGATATAGAAGGTTTAGACGAAGATACCAAAGAAGTATTCAAAACGTTTAAAGAAATAAATCAATTAGAATTAGTAAGGCAAGCAGGTATAAGACAGCAATACATAGATCAGAGTGTAAGTTTAAATCTAGCTTTTCCAGCTGAAGCAAGTCCTAAGTGGATTAATAAAGTACATTTAGATGCTTGGAAAAAAGGAATTAAAACTTTATACTATATGAGAACAGAGTCTGTGTTACGTGGAGACATAGCGAGTAAAGCTATGGAAGACTGTGTTGCTTGTGATGGATAATAAAAAAGGGAGGCGCAATGCCTCCCTTTAGTTACAGGATCTTCGGGTATGGTACGCCCGTTATTTCGTGATCCTTATTCAAAACCGTCATCTGGTGCTGGAGCAGCACTCATTATATATGGTGCAAATGTTTTAGCTTTTTTAACTTTACCAGCAATTTTACTACCAGTGTTTATAAGCTTAGCACCTGAAACTCCTTGACCCACTACAGGGATAATAGCAGCTGCATTTAAAGCCGCGTTAGCACTATGCTTTTTAGCGCCTTCAGAATCACCTGTTAAACCCGCGTAGCCAGCTCTTCCAGTAGAAATCACAGTGTTAATAATATCAGGTATAGCACCAACAGCAGGTATCATACCACCAGCAGTTAATCCATCTTGAGCCCAGTCTAACCAACTTCTACCATCATCTCCGTTATTATTTATAGGGCTTTTTGCCATGAAAGGACTTGAGAATTTGCTCATGTTTATTTATTTAATTCTTTACTATTTTTATAATAAGGATCTTCTTTACCTGGCGACATCATATTTGTAGGCTTAGGCATGTTAACCTTAGGCTTTCTACCTTTACGAGACTTACCTTTTATTGCATCGTCTATATCTCCAAGCTGATTACCTACTTCTTTTATAGCTTTAGCTACATCAGCTAACTCTTCAGCTGTTAATTTATATCTTTTCTTTATTTCTTTTACTGTTGCGATAGCTTTATCATCTATAGTAGTTTTACTCCATAGAGCTTTCCACATATCTTTCCAGTATTGTTTAGTTAATTTCCACATAATTATTATTTTTCTTTATTATTATTACAAAAACTTCTAGCGGCAGCAACGCTTCCAAACCCCCACTTTTCTAATGCTTTTGCTTTTCTAGTTGGTTTACCATTAGGCTTTTTCATAGGCCCTTTCATTCCAGCAAATCTACAAGCAAACGAAACTCTACGTTTACTCTTACCAGATGTTAATCTTTTACCTAATGTTTTACCAGTTTCTTTTTTATGATCTGCTCTCATTTTTTTATTAGACTTTTCATAAGAAGCGTCTGATATATTAAAAGGAGAGTTGTGTTGTTGGTAAGCCATGTTATTTCTTTTTACTACCTATCTTTACACAATCGTTTACAGTTTCACCTGTTCCGCTTGGTGATGGTTTTGTTCCTACTTTTCTATACCCTTTCCAACAATCTGAATTTGAAGAGTTAGCTCCTTTAAAAGTTACAGGACTATCGTGCCCACAACCTTTTTTCTTTCTCATGATTGGAGACTTTGCCATAAAAGGACTTGTAAAATTACTCATAATTTAAAATTTATTAGCGTTGTTTATTTCGTTTATTGATTCTTGTATTTCATTTAAATCAGTAGGTAATAGTAAATCTAATCCAGCTTTAAAACTTTCTTCTACATTACCATTTTTAAATATTAATATTGTTGGAGCCATTCTAACTCTATATTCTTTTTTTGTTTTTGGTGCTTTAGATATATCTACTCTATAGTATTTTGCGTTTTTTATTTTACTCCATTCAGCAAAACAATTCTTCTCGTTAAACTTAGCCCAAAATTCTACAACTATAGTTTCTTCATTATCATCTCCAAATGCATTGCTTGATATAGCCGCGTTAAATTTATTATCATCTAACCAATACTTATCAGGAACTTGTGACTGTGTAAATGAAAGTAAAGGAAATAAAATTATAATTAAGTATTTCATTATCTATTTTTTTGTATGTCGTATAATCTTTCATCAATCTTTTTTAGATCTTCTAAAATTTTATCAACATCATCTTGTGTATCCATAATTGTTTGACGAATCAACTCGTCTTTCAAATCATATTCTACTCTATCAATAACAGGTTCAGGTTTCACCATAGCTTCTGCAATATCAGCTTGTAGGGTATACCACATACCAGACAAGGTTAACACAAAACCTACAACCATACCTATTGTTTTTAAATCTAAAGTTACCTTTGTATCCTCTCCTATTTGTGGTGCTGCCATCTTATTTAAATGTATAGTTTATTCCAAATGTAGAATTATAAAACCTTGTATCCCACATTTTATTATATTCACCTTCTATAAAAACACCTATGTGTTTGTTTAGCTTCCAACCAAAGTTTATTCCTACCTGGTAATCTTCCCATTGCTGTGGCTCCGCGTCTTGTATCAATCCGCCTTTACCCCAATTGTTTCTGTTTAAATAGCTAAAATCTAAATCACCTGAAACATATTTGTGGTAACCAGGTAAATAATTACCATAAGCATGTAGCCAAAAGTTATTTTTAAAATGGTAAAAGTCAGCACCTATGATTGGTGATATTAAACCAAATTCACCTATTTGATCCCACTGCTCATTGTTGTACCGGTTGATCAAGTCTCTAAACACTGTGTTACGAAACTGTAAATCAGTATAAGCCACTATGTTTCCAGCTGGGTCTATCCAATACCAGTCATCTACTTCATTACCAAGTTCATCTTCTGACGTGTAGTATATATCATCATAACCATATTCAAAACCTAAACTATACCATGGATTAACTGGATACTCTACAACCTCTCCATCACCTGTCGTAAATGTTTCTGTTTCATTTAACCATATTTCTATAGGGTTATATCCGTAAGCTCGTTCATGTGTACGATATATTGCGCCTGCAGATATACTAAACTTTTTACCAATAGGTAATCTAGCTCTAAGCTCTCCTGATTTATAAGAAAAGTTAAAAGCACCTTGCTCTCTCGCCTCAACCTTAGCTATATGATAATCACCTGTGTGTCTTAAAAAATATCTATAGTTTTCAAACTCCTCACCTCTTAATCTTTCTTTTTCAAAATGGAATAAATATTCAAAGCCATCAACAGCTGATGTCGGTGCTGATAAAGCTAGTTGACTTTCTCTTACTTGGTTTCCTGTCCAGAAATTACCTGGCTTTCTTTCGTAACCAAACCTACCTAGCTTTCGTATACCAACACCATACCTATAGTCAAAGTCAAAATACTCAGTAACCTCTATAACTCGTGGTATCGCGTATAGATCTCCATCAGCAGGTCTTTCTACAAAGTAATCTTTTCTACTATTTTCATATGCGTTACGTATATCACCCGCGGCGTATATTGTACCATACTTTAAAAAGTCATCATATATATTTTTGAATAAACTTTTTTTATCTTGTGCATTACTTACAAATACACACAGGGCAAAAAGGACACATAAAATTTTTTTCATTTTTCATTTTGTTAAAATTTTCTTTTAAATTTTGGGGTTTTAAACTTTGGTGCCTTAAACTTATTGGTTTTAAATTTCTTTAAAAATTTATTATCTGGTATTATTATTTCTTCTTTTTTCTTATTATAACCTAAACCTAAACTCCATTGATCCCAACCTAAAGCTAACGCTATAGACTGCCACCATTGTGTTTCATTATCTACGGCTACTTTAAGGTTATCCATTTTTTGTACAACTCTATCAGCTGGTACATTAAAGAAAGCTGATAAAAGTTTTCCTCCTGCAAGCCAAGCTGGGTTATCAAATGATAAACCTTTTTCCATTATTTCATCACCATCATATTTAACTATGTTACCTACCTGTGCTATTTTTCTTATTTTAGAAGATACAGGTGGTGATATACCTAGCGCTGTTATTGCTACCTTAGTATATTCTGGATTTCTTTTTTCTGATTCTTCAATAGCTTTTAACACCATGTTTTTAACAGTAGAAGTAATAGCTCCAGGCAAGCCAGTTCCTCTTAATAAAGAATCTGCCATACCATTTAGCGTACGCATGTCCTTTTCTTTTTCTTTTTCTTCGTCGTCGTCCCACAATAAAGCAAACATAGCGTTTTGCAAAGCGTTGAATATGTAATTTTGTATAGCGCCGTAGTATATTATTTTAGAAACATTAGTTTTCCAATCACCTCTTTTGTTTATTAAATCTAATGTAGCTTTTTTAATTAACCTAGTGTACTGCATAGGTGTATTAGCAAATGCTAATATAACTCTACCTAAAGGACCAGCTTGTTGTTGTGATATTCTATCAGGTCTACTAGACTGCTGAGCTTCCTCTGTGAGTTCTTGGAAATCACCAAAAGCTTTTGACTCAGCTTCTTGTAAGCTTAAACCTTGGTTAACATATGTTTGTACTCTGTTTCTAAAAAAACTAGCACCACCTACTGATATAGCAAAACTATCTGCTATTTGTGTAGGTAAAAACCCTTTATCTAATAAATAAGCTATACCTGCTTTTATAGGGTTTTTAGAGTTAGCTACATAGTTGGCTATTTCACTAGCACTAACATCTATTCTATTACCTTTTCTACGCTGTTGTAAAAAGTCAGAGTTAAATATTTTTACAAAATCTGACCAGTATTGTTTTTGATTTAATAATGTTTTAGCTACAGCTATAGGATTATTATCACCTAAATTAATAAAGTTTACCGCAGATATTGTCTGTAAAACAGCCGATCTAGCATTAAAGAACATTATTGTTCCAACAGAGTTGTTAATCCAATTCATGAAGTTATTAACTAACCTGTTCTTACCAAAGTTTCTATTAGTACCGTTTTCCATACGATACAATATATCTTCTAATGCTTCTCTAAAATTAGAACCATATAACGCTTCTATTTTATTTAGATTTTCTTTACTAAATATTTCATTTTTGTTTTTTACCCACTCAGATAAATATTGCTTTCTACTTATATCTCTTAGGTTACCTTGTAAATCACCTGATATATTGGATGCTGTCCAGTTTTCTGACGGTTGTACATAGCCTTCACCTGTCATATTAAATACTTGATCAGCAAATGATTTTAAGTTTTCATTATTCTCTACAACTTCAACTAATCTATTTATATCTTGTTTATTTAAACCAGGTATATCATATCCACCTTTAACCCACATGTAAACTCGTGCAGCATCTTGATTAGTAAAACCTTTATATTCAGATTCTTTACCAAGTGATCTTAAAAACTTTTTATCAAATCTTTTTCTTATAGTATTGTAATTTCGCCTTGATGCGTTTTGTGCTATTGACAACGCTTGCATTGCCTGACCAAAAGGTTTTATTAAACTATCTTTAAAAAACTGTAGTTGTGCCTCACCAACTTTTCCTTTACCTAAAAAGCTATATATTAAACCAACAAAGTCTTCTGCTGAAGGCGGAACAAAGAATTTAAATCTACCTATGTTTTTTCCTATTTGTCTAGCTCTTGCATCTGAAAACATTTCATCAGCTTTTATACCTTTAGTTTGTTCTAATATAGTGTTAAACTTTTCAGAGTTAGTCATACTATTTCTAAAGCCTGCAACCTCTGTTCTTGATTTTATATCATATTTGTTTAATGATTCTTGTACTGCTTTTACGTTTTTATAAGCGTCATCAGCAAAATAAAAATCATTATAACCTTCTAACACTTTGTCTTCAACCCACGCGGCCTTAGCTTCAGGTCTACCGTCTTCTAATCCTGTTATATTTTTTAAAGGTATATCTAAGCCTATACCTTTTAAAAACTTTTGTATAGCGGTTGCCGATGCTTGAGGTCTAGCTGTTAGTATATATACATTTTCATTACCAAACTTTTTGTTACGAGCTAAAGCTTTTTCAAACATAGGTCCTTTCTTACCTCTCATAACTTTGTTAAACTCACTAAAATCAAACTTAGCTCCTTGCTCTGATAATTGATCAGATGTTTTAGCAAACTCCTCTGCGTTTATTTTTCTAGTTGTTCCGTCAGGCATTTCAACCCCAACTTTAGAATTAGTTTTAGCTAAAGTATCGTCAAAGTCCCACACACTAATACCTTTTCTAGGTCCTTGACTTTTTCTAATCTTCATAGCTGTATCATCTACTCTTACATTAGCACCAACAGCTGTTCTAAATATTTGATCGTATTCGTTTAATACCTCTTGATATTTACTTACACCATCTAAATTAAATATTTGTTTACCTAGTTTAGGTTCTAGTAAAAATCTTATGTTACCTAAAGGACTATTTTTACCACCAACTTCATCTATTCTTTTAGTATCAGATTCTAACATAGCAGACTGTTCATATCCCTCTAGTATACCAGCTATATTGTCCTCAAAACTATTGTCTAACATTGACATAAATATAGAAGATGTAGTAGAAGAAGAATCTTGTACGTGTTCACCTTTATAACCCTTAAACTTGTTATCTATATTTTGTGGACCATCAACAAAATAAAACGAAGTAAATGAGGCGTATGCTCTAGCGGAATAAACAGCATTAGTAGTCATCTGCATGTTAGCAAATATAGAAGTCATAGCTTCACCTCTGTTTCTACCACCTTTAACCTCATTGTTTACCCAGTCATTTAAACTAGAGTGATAAGCATCCATTAAAGCTAAACCTGATTTTAAAGAAGCTTTACCTCTTGGCCCCATTATACGAGACATTACATTAGCTTTTGTTTGTGCGCCCCATGGTTTATTAGCTATATTTCTATACACGCTTAATATATGACCCATAGTTGCGGCTCCTTTATTTCCTAGTTCTATATCAGAGCTCTTATAGTTTTTCCACTTAGCTTTTGTTTGTTCAGTTGCCTTGTTGTTTTTAATAGCATCTGCTATAGCTTTTTGATATTTCTTCTTAAAAACCTCTTTACTAACTCTTCTTCCTTCTTCATATTCTTCAGGTGTAACTTTCTTTTGCCTGTCTTCACTTATTAAACTACCATCAGCATTGTACACCATACCAACTGGTGATCCACCTCTAGAGCTACCATTATCTTTCATGTGCATTTTTGTAAGCCAATTGTAGTTTTGGTTTTTTAACTTACTTAATGCTTTTAACACCTCAACAGGCATATACTTTATTTGATCTAAAGTTTCATTAAGCCACGTGTCATATCTTTCAGAGTTATATATTTTTCTTTTATTACCTTCTAAATCTGTGTAATCAGTAACCCAATTATATTCTTTATTGTTTATGTATTCTTGTAGTCTGTTATTATAATTACCTACAAAGTTAGGAAATTGGTTTTTAATAACTTTTACAAAACCGTCATTAATTCTACCTATTACTTTAACGGTATTGTCTACCCAGTAATTAAATGAATCTATAATAGAATCATATATCAACGGTTGTTGTTGTTGCATTTCATCTAGACTCAACTCATTTAATAAACCAACTAATTGCTCTTGAGATATACCTAGTGTTTCAGCTGTTTGTACTACTTGAGAATATCTTAAACCTTGAGAATCAGGAGTAGCTCTATCTATAGCGACTGATAACATAGCAATATAATTTTGCTTTAAGTTATCGTTCATTAATTCTTGTTGACCTATCCATCTGTTTCGCAGATCTGGATTATCCATTAACACATTGTTGACCTCATCTTTAGCAAGCTCAGTAGCTAATACTTGCGCTAATGATTCTTTTCTACTTCTAACTTTTTTACCCTTTGTAAAGTAATCTACAAAATCCTGTTTAGTTAAATTGTTTTTTATTCTCAACGCGTTACCAGCGTATATGTTTTTAACTTGTCTGTCTGCTATATTAGATTCAGAAGCTGACATACGATCGTTAACCACTGTAGATAATTCTGTAAACCTTTTGTTAACAGCTGATTGTGGTATTTTATCCCATAATGCTTTATAGTTTTTATCTAAAAACTCTGTGTACTGCTCTATAGTTCTACCTAATAATGGTCTTACTTTTTTGTAAAGCTCTTTAGAAAAAGCTTGTTCTAATTTTTTTCTTAATTCTGGTTGAGTTACAGAAGGTAAAGATTTA
>Ga0209348_1000057_pt1 | contig 69532 bp, 48 predicted proteins | sample ETNvirenome_2_30_FD_184065 | JGI IMG/M metagenome (GOLD analysis project Ga0209348, IMG submission 184065) | Marine viral communities from the Pacific Ocean - ETNP_2_30 (SPAdes) (version 2) | ecosystem: Environmental > Aquatic > Marine > Oceanic | place: Pacific Ocean | collected 2013-06-22 | reverse complement strand
TCACAGATATTGAGGTGCTTTGGAAGGAGGAATAGACATGACAGACGAAAGGAAAAATGGAAGAGAAGCCCAAATCAGCAACATACGAGCCGCAGTAAACATCGCAGAAACCGTGAGGTCAACTCTTGGTCCTGCGGGTATGGACAAGATGCTTGTTGATGAACAAGGACATACGATTGTGACTAACGATGGCGTAACGATACTGCGCGAACTTGATACTGCGCACCCCGGTGCGAAGATGATGGTTGGTATCAGTCAAACGCAAGAGCAGGTTTGCAAAGACGGAACGACAAGTGTTGTTGTTCTTGGCGGACAGATGCTTGCGTTGAGTGAAGGATTGCTGTTAAGAGGGATTCACCCTCAAACAATTGTTCGTGCATACAACACAGCAAGTCAAATCGCAATGGACGCTGTTGAAGGGCAAGGCCATACCGGAGATGAGATTGCGATTGCAAAGACAGCACTACGAGGCAAAGCCGCAGAAAGCCATTTAGATGACGCGGCATCGTTGTGTGTAGCAGTTGCAAATGCTGTTGAGGGAGATGTTGACCGAGTTCGCATCATCACTCAAGCAGGAGGTTCAATGAAGGATTCGTATTATGATGAAGGGTTAGTGTTGAACAAAGACTTTGCAATCCCAACGGAAGAACAATTCAAAGATGCGCGAATGTTATTACTTGATGGTGGCCTTGAAGGATTTGATTTATCCGAAGTGCAAATGCAAGTAACTGACCCTGCTCAACTTCAACAAATCAAGCAACAAGAGATGGCTATGCTTGGACATGCCGCACAGGAGATTGCTGAATTGTGCGATGTTCTCTTTGTGCGTGATGGTGTGCATGAAGCAGTTGTCAAGTATTTGTCGCAGAAGGGTGTCGGTGTCGTAAGCAGACTTCAACAATCCGACATGGATGCGCTAACACGAATTACAGGTGAGCCTTGCTATCATCATTACACTGATGCGCTAAACGAAGACATCAAGCCAATCAAGAAGTCGTGCGTCAAGAATGAGCGCATTGGCGACCTTGACTATGTATCGGTGATAGTGCCAAAGGCAAGCGTCGTAACGATGGTTGTTCGCGGTGCTACCCGTCAAACACTTGACGAATACGAAAGAGCCTTTGATGACGCGCTTGGTGTAACTTGTCTATATTTGCAGGACACAGGAGATGGTGTTCTTGCAGGTGGCGGTGCGGCGTTATCCAAAGCATCTGTTGCTGTTCGCAACCATGCTCAAAAAGAGAGTGGAATGAGCGCAAGAGAGCGTATGTGCCTTGAAGCGTATGCTGACTCTCTTGAGATTGTTCCTGCCGCTATTGCCGCGAATGCAGGTATGGACCCACTTGATGTTGTCATGGAGTTGCGTTCTTGTCCTTCCAATCACGGACTGTTCATCAACGATGAAGGCGTTGGTTCTGTTTGCAACACATTCAAACAAGGCGTTGTTGAACCTACAATGTTGGTTCGTCAAATTATTACAAGTGCTACGGAAGTTGCAACAGCCATTCTTCGTATTGATGACATTGTTGCGCGTAAGTGATAACCATGTGGAGAGAAGTTGGCTTACTGCTTGGGTTGTTGGTCGTGATTGAGATTGGCTACCGCGTAGTTGATTATCTGCTCTTCCGAGTCAACAACATAGCGGGCGAGATGGATTCCGAAGAAGAGTGATTATTGAGGACCTTTCCTCAAACCTTCCCAATGCATTTGTTGGAGTTCTTCTTCGCTTTCAAAGAAGACGATTTCAGTTCCGATGTCGTCAAAGGCGAACCACATTGTTAGGAAACCTGCAAGAAAGGCGACTAAAAATAGCGTAAGGTAATACCACATGTTTACCCCATAGCGGTGTAAAAAATAAACCTTCTCATCCGCTTGTTAAATGAAACATTCCGCAACCTTTGCCACCCATACTAACACATCTGTATGCGCTGATTGGTCGCCCTGCTTGTCGTGATTGATATTGCGCGGCTTCTTGTGCTTCTTGCATACTGCGATATGCCCCTTTATGCGGAGTCGGGCATTCGCCTTTCAATATCATTTGCGCGTTCGCCATTTGCATCTTCAACATACCAAACTTGTCAAGAGGTTTCAACTTCATCTCTCGCACTTTCACCATTTGTGCTTGACGGCGCGCTTCTTTATCTTGCGCAAGTCTTTGTGCCTCTTCTCTCGCTTTCTGTTCTGCCGCAAAGTCGGTTGGCACTAACGCTGTTTGGTCGTTGAATAGATTGGTTTGTCTTATGCCGGGCTGAAACAACTTCTTCTGTTCTTTCACGATTGTCGGCTTGCCACCTACACCTTGCTTCTTGCTACGCTTGCGTTTGGTGGCCGCGCGCTTCTCTCCTGTTGACATAGAACCGGAGGTCTTCGGTGTCTTACTTGATACCTTCACGCTTGGTCGGCACTTTGGGTAGCCCTTGCTACCTTTCTTGGCTTTACTGCGTCCACACGGAGGATGCTTACCGTCTTTACCTGTGCGCGAAACATCAACCCACTTCTCCTTGAACCATCGGTTGAGATTCTTCTTGAGTGTGCCTCGTTCTTTGAAATGCCTTGCGCGGTTAGCATGACGGTCTTCGGGAACAATCGTGCCTCTCGCTGTGTGGCTCATGTCCTTGCCTCCTTTGCCCGCGACTCCACGCTTGCGTCGTTCTTGGGTTAGTTCAGCACGATACTTCTTGCGCTTTGGTGTTGATTCATACTTGGTGTCGTATTCCTTCTTGTGCTTCTTGGCTTCGGGCGATTCAGCATGTTTTCGCACTACCAATCTTTTACGCGGAATGTTGGGTGTTCTTACACGAACTTCCCCTTGTTGGAAACTACTCTTTGCGTCTTGTTTCGGGTCGGGAGTGTAGTCAAGTCCTTGCCCCCTAATGGCAACAACTCTTGGTTTACGCTTCTCTTTACCAAACTTGTTCATTCTCTTCGTTTGCTGTTCAGCCCATTGTTGTGCGAGTTTCTTGTCGGTAGTTGTGTAAACAACGGGTTTTCCTTCCATGTCTGCGGGAGGACGAACGGCTCTATGCGGCGACATCACATTACCTTGTAATCCGCCACGGTCTATTTCGGGCGCGTAAGCCGTTCCATGATATTCTGTGATTGGGCCGTAGGAGGAAAACGCCTCGTCTTCAAAACCGGGGTATTCTCCCAACTCGGTTTGACGCTTACGGATAATGATTGCGTAATTCATACTCCTCCCTCTTCTCTTCGCAACTCCTGCAATGTCCCCACGGTCCAAGTGTTAAAAAGTCGTCAGCATAGCAAGCACCGCAAAATGGCATCCAACGCTTGTTCATGCGTCTAATCCATTCTGCGCTTACGGCCATGCTCAACAGCCCATTTTTGCGCATTCCTCTTTAGTGCCACAGTTTTTGCACTTGTGGCATTTCTTACAGCCTTTGCAATCATCGCCTTTGCACATACCCTCTTTGAGTATGCGGAAGGCTAACTCCATTGGTTCTCCTCTTTGGTAATTTTCCATTGTTCTATCCACCTCGTCATAATTTATTTCTTGGTCGGGTTGTAAGTGATACTCCCCAACGCGTGAAGTCCCAAAAGAAACAGGTGGTCTAAACCCATGCATTGCATCCTCAACAGCCCCCGTTCCTCTCAAAGAAGAACCGCGCTCACCGGAAATATCACCGCGAACTTCGGGCTTCTTCTTTGATGTTTCTTTGATACCTGTTCCGTGAGTTGTAGCGAACGGTGTTGTGAAAAGTCCCGATGGAGCAGTTCTCATCTGCGAATCTTCTCTCTCCCTAAAATCTCCGCGCGGGTTCAATGCTTCTTCGTCCCCTCCATCTTTACCTGTAAGCATGTCATAGAGTTGTTCAACTGATATACCGCGAGTTGCGGCAATCTGCTCAAGCATCTTCGGGTCATAACCCGATGTGAAATGAATTGACTTGCCCGCACCCATCTTTCGTTCTCTTCTTGATTCTCTTCTTGCTTGTCGTTCTGCTCGGTTTGATTGCCGTTGTTGTCGTCGGGTAGCGAAAGCCTGTTGTCCCATGTCCTTCATTGCGTTATACAAGTCCAACTTTCTGTTCTCAAGCATTGGGCTGTTTTCACGAATGTCTGTGGCTTGAACACCTATCATTCTTGCGAGTTGTTCTTTTTGCGCGTTTGTTAATCCGCCACCACCTTTCGGTGTTAAAGCAAAGTTGCCCGCCATGTCATCAATTGACATACCTCCAATCCTGTTCATGAACTCTTCATGCGCGTCTTTGCGAGATTTTGCTTCATCACCGGCCAACTTGTCAATCGCCGCTTGGAATGCACCCTGCTCAACATTGAGCCTTCCGAGGTCAACGGTGCTGATACCCAACTCTTCTGCCAAATCCCTCATGTTGATTCTTCGTCTTTCAACATAATCGCGCACATCGGAGGGGTCGCCGCTTTGCTTCATTCGGTCGTAATGCCTCTTGGCTCGTTGGGACATCTGCAATTTCTTGGTTGCTTCTCGTCCTGCCTCGGAAGCGTCTTTCTTTTCTTCACCCGATGCCTCGCGCTTGGCTTGTTTTGCCGCGCGTCGCTCACGACGCATTTGAGATTTTGATTTGCGCTCTTCCGCTTTCTTGACTTTGCGCGGACCCGGACCCATCTTGGGATGCTTACCAACCGCGATAACTAAAACAGCAGTTTTACCTTTCTGTTCTTTGTCGCGCTTGATTTTCTTAGACATTCATATCACCTATTTTGTGCTTTTTGAACTTCGGTGTAGTGAGTCGCGAGTCTTGCCACAGATGACCACATTGAGGACACTCCCAAATCAGCAGACGCGTTTCTCGTTCATTAACATAGCGACCCTCAACGCGACGCGCAAGAACGCTTTGTTTGCAACTTACGCAGGTTTGGCTTAATCTATCTTTTAATTTACCCATGTTATCATCTCAATTAAATGTAATTTGAACATAGCAAGAGCCTACTTTCAAAGTTGAACCCGATACCGGCGGGGATATTATAGCCGATGAGAAGTTTCCTGCCTTAGCATGACCTGTTATTTTGAACTCCAAGATGACTGTTTCACCACCACTTAACGCGCCAAACTCAATCATTGTTTGACCCGTAGGTGGAATGCCGGGAGTGAAAGCGACCTGCGCGGGAGGGGAGCCATTTATCGCCGTTATGCTAACGCCCGATGGGTTGTGAACCATTGCAACATCAACGAACTCACCATTACCAAAAGCACCTGTTGATTCATCAGTGGACATACGAAATACAAGCGTGACATTACCGTTATGGGGTGCGCCAAGCGTATGAATAACACCCGGTTGCATAGCACTCCCGCTACCGCCATTGATGGGAGTTTCGCCTTGAATAGCCGTAGCGATGTAATCAGCAATTTCAACTTCGGGTGCGGCAGGGGAGTTTAGATTTACACCTCCGGCATTTGTTATTTGAAGAAAACCTGCCGCATCTTGGGAATCTCTCAAAAATACGCTCGCGTGTAAATGACTTCCGGCAGGATTCAAAGTTACTGACATACAACCTATGTCAATACCCGGTCCTACAACAGAAGGGTATGTTCCTGTTGATGGTGGCGCACCTCCACCTGCGCGCTTCTTCTTGTCTTTCATAGAAGTGCCTTTCTTCATCGCTGTCATTCCCCACATGGTATCACAATCCTATTCCATACCAACCTGTCACCGCGCCTGTGTAAATTATAGTAACAGCCTCATGCGCGGGAAGCGAACCATTTGTAGGCGCACCGTTCAAAACTTGACCACCAAAGCCGCTTCTATCAATTGTAATCGCTCCCGTTGTAGGCACATTGACATTGATAACCACATAGGTATCTCCGTCTTGTGCCGCCGCAGGGTCGGGGAGATTGACTGCTTGACCACCGGGGCATATCACAACCACTCCCGCGTGTAATCCTCTATCAAGTTGAAGAGTCGCGGCGGCGACGGGCAGAACAATGCTTCTTGATGCTCTAAAAGTCGCCGTAGTCGCTAATGTGATAGAACCTGCGGTTTCAACTGCCGATACCGCATTGAGGTCAGTATATGCTGTCGCGCCCGTAGCAATTCCGTTTAGTTTAGTGAAGTGCGCGGAACTCATTGAACCTGCGGCAGTTCCCGATGCCGCCCCGATGCTGATTGCCGGTGTTGCACCACCCGTTGAACTGATGGGTAGTGTGCCGGTTACGCTCGTCACTGTTCCCGCATTGGCTGTTGCGCCATCAGCGACATTCAACATGGTCCGCACATCAGCAGGGCTGATTTCTTCAATCACACCTGCACCCGCGCTATCACGACCGAGTAATCTGTTTGTTGCGGACACATCTTGTATCTTCGCGTAAGTCACTGCGTCGTTGTCAATCGTCCAAGTATTGCCACCACTGCTCACGGTAATGTCGCCTTTGTCGCCATCTGTCACTCCACCGCCCGCAATCGGATAATTGCAACTCATCCACTTGCTACCCTCATACACGAAAGTAGCGCGGTCGCCGGGAGTCAATGTTGCGTTTACGCCCGCAGGTGATGTTTGATTGTCAAACACAATGTTTCCTTTGCCCGCAACACCCTCGTTGCAGACTTCAATGATATGGCCTTCGGGAAACTTGTAGTTCGCGCTTGCATCTCTTTCGGGGTTTAGTGTCACGGCTTGACCTGCCGCGACTTTGAGCATGATAAAAGAATCTCCATCGGAAGTGATTGTTTTTGTGATGCTCCCTGTGATTTCTGTTTGCGACCCTTCAACGCCTTGTCCGTCAAGGCGCACCGAGTAATGTCCTGTGCCTTCGTTGTTGCGTCCTGCAAAATACAATGCGTTCTTGACATAATTCCCATCAAGGTCTTTTCCTCGCGATGGTCCTTGACCGAATCCGGGGTTGCTTGATGTTGCGGCTACTTGCGGGTCTGCCGATAAATCGTATCGTGGATGGCTCGGCCATAGCGCAGTAATGCTGTCGCCTACTGCTATATCGCCCGCATCTCCTGCTGTGTGTAGCAAGTCTTTGAGGTGCGTCATTGTGTTGATACCTTCTGCGCTTCCATCACTTACCCTGTTGCTTGCTAAACCACCCGACGATACCGGAGGCATGTAGCGAATAGAAGAAGGCAGGAATACGCGCTTATCGTTGATTTCTTGAATGTCAACACTATGCGAGCCTCCACCCGATGACTTGTATTTGACGCGAACAACAGCCAACACAACCGTTTTCATGTTGGTGTTTGCGTTTGCAGTGTCATAATCTGTAAGATATTGAGAAGGAATGGTCGGATAAAGGCCATTTGAAACATTGACCGGACTCCCACCTTCGTAGTGAACATTGGATATTCCGTTGTTTGCCGCGACATAAATGACATACAGTGCTTCTTCTCCCGTTGCGGCTAAAGCAACACCACCCGAACCGTGATTTGCGTCGCCCAATGTCATTGTTGCGCTACCGCCCGGACCACCTGCGAACTCGTATAGCACACCATCAAGCACAACATATCCTCCTGTGATTGTCAAAGTGAATGCTGATGCTCTTGTTATTGCGCCCGGTTGAAGCATAGGGTTGTTGCGGTTTGACGCGGTGAATGCGTTGTCTTCCAAGCGCAGAAGTCCACTACCATGAATGCCTTGTAGCGTATTCGTCAATGTCGCTGATGACATCGCATCTCCATCTCTCAATCCGTCTGCGCCAAGCGTATTTTGCGCGGCTGTGTGTCCCGATAGTGCGTCCTTCGTCATCTCAATCTAACTCCATAATGAATGAAAATCGCACTTCGTTCTGTGCGTTCTTGGTTAGCGGGTTAATATCTGCGCGGTAAACAGGCACAAACTCTCCCGTTGTAGGGTCTTTGTATTGCAAGTAAACTTCTTTGATAGGCGTTGAAAAAACATGCGATGTGTTAAATGAACCCTCAATCAAAATACTGCTGTCGTCAATAATCGTTACCGTGGGGCTAACGCGAGCCATTGTTCTTGCGCCTCCGTCTTCCGATGAGGCTACTGTTCCGTCGCTTCCAATGTGCAACTCATTGACAAGACCTGCAAGGTTCTCAACAAGTCTTCGTTTTACGGCATTTAGCATCGGCATTACAATCTCCTCGTTTTCTTCAATGTCTTTACAGTCCTCATTTCATGCGCGCGTGGTCGTAGTAATTTAATTTCGCTAATGGTCGCGGGTATGGTTCCGCCACTTGGGGCTACAATGCTAACGCCCGTAAAGGTAGTGGCCGTTTTGCCGGTGTATGCGACTGTCGCGACGCTGTAAGTTGGTGTCGCATCAATGAAAATCAATGTTAGATACCCTGCACTTGGGAATGGGTCTGTTTCGTTTGCCCCCACTGTAATTGTTGTAGTGCTGAATGTTCCGCTTGTTCTCTTTGAGAAACCACTGCCAATTGCACCACGGCTTGCGCCTGTCATATCTGCATGGCGATGCCCGATAAGAAAACCCGAATGCACATTCGGAGCAAGGTTGGCGTGAGTAATAGTCGCGTCTGTTTTGATTCTCGCAGTTGTGGCTGATACTGTTCGCGTTGACACTGCACCTATCGTTTTGAATTGTGCGCGACCTACACCGCTTTTTTCAATGACCTGTATTTGGTTTGACCTGTCCGGTGCTTTGTCTTCACTATCTGCGTCCGCGTCATCAGCAAATGCGTTGATGACACCTTCAAGTCCACTTTCGTAAGACGCAAGTTGGAATGCTGACTCACCAATAGATTCGTGCGTTAATTCAATAATTGCTTTCTTGGTGTTTACATCGGACGATGGTGCTTTGAAATCAACAACTTCGCCCGGTTCTAAATCCCAAGAGCGCGCGTGTTGGTCTGTTTTAATTGCACCTTGCGCTTTTCTGTTAAGCCTCAAAAACTGATTTGCGCTTCTGCGACCCTTTGTGATATTTGTTGCTGTTGCATCGCGAACTCTCATTTGTCGGATTACTCCTTCTTTTTTCTGCGCTTCTGCATCATCAACGATGATTGAGATTTCATCATTCAGTGCTTGTGGTTTACCCTGCAACATAATTCTGTTTGCTGATTCTGTGATTGGGTCGCTTGAAACCGAACCTGCACCGCGCTTCTGCCCTATTTCTCTATCAATCACCTTGAACATTTTTGGAGCATAGATGAAATTGCCGAACCTGTCATGGAACAAGGAGTAATGGTCGTGTCTTGCTACTGCGCGTATTGCGGCAGGAATGGCTGTGTCATAGAAGTCCTTTGCGAGAAATGTTCTGCTGTGCTTTAGTCTGCTTGGACTGTTGTTTGCCGCGTTCATAGGTAAGCCGATACTTACACTGTTTAATCCGTGTAGTGAGTTGGTGAATAATCTCTCAACAAGGTCGGTGGTTCTCAATCCAACAGAAATCATGTGCGCTAAACGAAAGTGAGTTGTTTGTCCCATTTTGAAATCTTCCAATGTTTTACCTCTCATGTTCTTGAGTATCAAGCGCGAACCATATTCTGTATCAATAATTCGTTCGGGTGCTAATCTGTTTCCTGCGTCTTCTGCATCAAGAAGTAGTGGGGGCAGTGTTGAAGTGGTTGTCATCAACTCGCCGTTGTAATACGGCTGTGTGTTCCTATCAACATGAGATAAACGCAATGCTGATTCTTCTTCTGCGTAAGTGTATCTTCGCTCATGCGTCATTGCAAAATCGTTTGGTAATGGCTTTTTTATCACTGTTGTTCTGTCGTTTGTATCACCAATAGATGCCGCTTCGTAGCGAACATGGTGAACTGCATTATCAACAAACTTCGGTTGCTGTATTTTGCTTGCAACTTCATCATGAACAGCATCACTTCTTCCCGTAGGTCGCGCAACATAGGTTGCGTTTGTTGGTGAAGGTATTGCGTAAGACATGTAAATCAATCCAAATTATTGTCTGCTCTATTGCTTTCGCTTGCGTGGCTTGCTGTGTTTTGGTTATCGCCCGGATAAAGCATTTGTGTAAATCTTGGTTGCACTGAAAAATTATGACGGATGAAAGACTCATTGCTGTTGCTGACTGATTGCTTTCTGCTTGCGTCGCCACGATAATGTTGTAGCGTGTTTGTGCTTACAATCATTCTTGTCACTGCTTGTTTAAGCGTAAGTGTAAATGACGGTGATTTACTACCCGGTAGTTTTGGACCAAAACTTACAGGCGCGGCAGTGCTTGACCCTTCATCAAACAAATAGACCGGAGGATAAGGCGCGTTGTTTTGTGATGGATTAGTGCTTCGCAGGTAAGTTGATGTGCCTTCCGTTGCTCTTGCGGAAGGAGTATCGTAGGTAAATACTCCATAACGACCACCTGCTGTTGCACTCAAAAAGTGAGTTCTGTCTGTTCGGAATATCTCAATGTGCTTGTGGTCTAACACTCTAACAGGGCGCAACAAGAACTTGATTGATTTGTCATTTGTGTTTGTTCTAACAGCACCTACACCAACCGGATTGTTGTCGGTTGTTTGATACGGATTACTACTTCTGTTGCTCGCGCTTGCACCAGCGCGACCCCAACCCAAATCGCTGATAGGTGCAGTGTAAGATGACACTTCAAGGATGAACGAACCACCGAGAGCAGGAACACCATGCGTTTGTCCGAACCTCATAACCTGTTTGTTGTTGTTTGATAGATTTAACACTGTCAAATCGTAGTCGGATATGTTTCTATTCGCTGTTCCAATGCCACCTTCCAAAATAAATCGTTGACCTACCGCGCGGTCGGTATGCAGACTAACCGCTTCTGTTCCTATAATTGCGTATGTCTTGTCTTCCTGTCCGAGCGTGTGAGCATCAATACCAATTTTCGGTGAAGTCCGCGATATTGGTTCTTGAATAGACATGCCATCCGGTAAGAACTTGTTTTCTGTTGCCGCAGTGTTAGAACCAACCATTGCCGCAGGTTGAAGTAATCCATCATCAGCGTTGATTTGCAACCTGTTGCTAATTCCGCGAGGTAGTTCGTATGATTGAAGTTCAAGGTTAGACGGGCGAATAAACCCGTTTGTAAATGGAGGTTCGGAGGTATGATGAGATAACACCATACCGGACAATTGTAGCGCGGTATCAACTGATTGCAATACATCTTCATTAAAAACAGAAGGCCATCTTGCACCGCGCCCATCGCCTCGGTCGCCTACACGCTTTGCTGTTGCAGGATTGTAAAAGTCCACAACGGCTAACGCCGCGCCTGTGTTTGACCTTTGCGCCACCATTGGTTCATCGCTCACTGTTCTGTCGTTTGCGTTGTATGAGTCTTCGGGGTCCCAAGACGGGCGCACACCAAATCCGCGAACAGGGAAGCGACGCACTTCTTCTCCGGCAGTGTTGCCCCACCAATCCACCATGTAGTGTGCTTGAGCAAGCGCAAGGCTAACTCTTTGATTGACAACATTTGTGCCTTCAAGACCTGCCGGTGTATCGCCATGAAATAGTCTAAATGCTGTTGTTGGATTGACGATGTTGCGCACTGCGCAACCAAATGATTTTGTCATTCTGCGACCATCACTGTATTTTACTTGCTGTCCTTTCAAATCGCTACCAATTAGCGCGCTTGCGTTAGTGTGGCGTTCAAGAATACCTGTGTATGATGAGGTGTAATTTACTGATGAATTAACTGCTGATGCTCCACCACCACCGCCCGTTTCTGTAAATGTGCTACCTGTCCCCGCTTCTTGTGATACAAATGGCCCATCAACATTGAAGTGATAAGAAGCATACGGGTCGCGCAAACCTTGACCGCCTTTGATAGCCCAACGCGGACGGTTGTATGGTTGTCGCACTGATACGCGATAACCAAGAGGTATGCGTCGTTTTGTGCTGACACTATTTATACTATCGGTAATGGTTGCGGGGTCTGTTTCAGTAATCTGCAAACCTTTGTTTGCAAGTCCGCTTGTTCCGTTATCAATTTGAATAGTCGGATTCCAACCAACCGATGCTGTTCCGTAAAGAGTGAGAGAACTCATTTGTGCGCCAAAGCGATGACCGCCCGGCCAAAATGCACCGTAGTGATATTCTCGCGGAGAAGTCATTGAATCTGTTCCTGCTTGGTGAGGGAAGTTTGAATCGGTCCAATCGTAAACCAATCCATCTCCGGGTCCGTCCCAACCGCGCATACGGAACTTGAATGGCCCATCGCTCATTGCGTAAACAAACTCATGGTAGTGGACTGTTTCAAAGTGTTCCGGCAAGTGGTTGTGAGCCGCGTGGTTGTAAGCAGGGTCGTTTGGACTCGCTCTATTTGCTACGGAATCCGAAAACCATGTCATTGGGCGACCAAGATTGTAATGCCATAGACACAAATACGCGTCCGCAGGATTAGCAGAATTGGTATCGCGCGTTCCTGTTAGAAGTTGAGGTAGGTTTCTTGTGGCTACGCTTTCTTCGGAGTTTGTGTAAACTTCTCCTGCGTTAAGCGTAGCCGATGGTCCGGTTAAGCGAACCGTAGCACCTTCTGCAATTTTACCCCAAACATACGCGGAGGCTGACACGCCCTCAAACACTGTTGTGTTGCTACCTGCTGTTGGGTTGCTTGAATATCCGCGATATTGATATGGTAAATTGTAAACTACTCCGTCTGTGCCTTCAATTGCTAACTTATGGTTCTTGTAGTCTTGACCGACAAGAGGGAACAAAGCGTTGTTGTCAACATAGATTTTGCGCGTTGTAGGGTTTGAACCATTGTCAAGACGCTTGATAATACATGTCGGTGTTAGCGACACAAGATACTCGGTATAAACATCAAGGTAATGAGAAGGATAGCCGGTCATTGTCAATTGACAGCCAACTCCGCCAAGTGTTGAACGGCAAAAATGGTAATAGTCGTCGGGATGGTAATGTTCAGTCATTCCCCAACCTCCGTTTGACATAACCGGATAACCACCACCGGGAGTTGCGTAAGCAACAGCCCACCACGGAACTGTGATTGTGCGAGCAGGAGTAGCGCGTCGGAACATGTTAGGGTGATAAGGTAGTGAACGGCGAGTAAATGCGCCGGATGATGACGCATTGATACCAAACGGATTTTGCAAACCAAGCATAGGTATGTTGGTAAATTGTTCGCGCGATGATGGGTCAATATCAAACATAATTTCGTTGAGATAGATTTCGCAACCGCGCACATCAGCCATTGTTGCTTCCGAAAGAATGAGGTCAAATCTGTCGGTGTTCCATTGGAGTGATACAACCGTCGCTACAAGTTGGTCGGTTAGCAGTGGCTTTGTTGTTTGCGCTACACCCGACGCATTGACAGGCGCGTTTGTTGAACCAAACACTGTGTTTGCATTGTTACCCATGACTTGCTGACTGAACAAGTTGGGCTGAATAACAATTTGATATGCACCTACTTCCATTGGGTCGGGGAAGTTCCACGATGTATTGTAATTCGTTCCCTTCTCAAGAGTAATTCTGTGTCCTCCTGCCGCATTGCAAGCCGCGCTGTCATCTGCAATGCCATAACCGTCAAATCGGATTTTGGTTTCGGTCATCAAGGTAAATCCATCGCCGTGAACATCGCTTGGTGGAGATGGTGCAGTTGTGCCGGAGAACCAAACAAGCGTATCGCGATGCTCTTTTACATTGGCATATCCTTCTTCTGCTTCGGAAGAAATTGTTGCGGCAGAACAAGCAAAGGATTTCTGTCCTTGTGTTTGATAAACAGGGTGAGCCAAATGACCCGGCATGGTTGCCATCGTTGGCGTGACATAATGATGTCCCATGCGCGGCAAAGGCATTGGTGTGAGTTTGTTAGCACTACGAACAACAGTAGCGGGGCTGACACCTGCTCCTACGCTCGCCCAATTGGTAAGCGGTTTGTCCGGGCTGTTGCCACTTACTTCTGCGTGGTCGCGCAATCTGCGAGCCGCAAAGTGCCTTGTTGTTCCTGCGGGAATGTAATACGATGGCTTGATGGTATCATCGGCTTTGGCTGTAAAGTCCGGTGCGAACACAACTCCGCTAAACCTTCTCTTTGGTGAACCCCCTCCCCCGCTTGCATCTTGCAATCCTGTAAATGTAGCAATTGTTCCGTTAATTGATAAGAAGTATCGTCCATCGCGAGTAGGGTTTTGTTGCCATATGAAGGATTCAATGTCTTCGTTAGTAGCAATAAAATTGCTTCCTATTTCAGCAACAGTCAAAGGGTTGTGTGTCATTACACCATTGACGATACCAAGCGGTTCGCGTTCTGTGTATGAGTAGCCCATCTTTGTAATATGGAAATACAACGCGCGGTCATGAGGCTCATATGAGGTTTTGAGAATATCATCATCGTTGAGTTTGTTGGTGCTGTCGGGGAAGAGGTTAGGGTGAGGGTCAATGTGTTCATAACCCAACTGTTCCCAATACGGGGCTGTTGTTGGTGTTTTGCCATCGCTTGCAAATGCAGTGCTTACAGACGCGCTTGGTTGCGATGGGTGTTGTAGTCCACCATCACCGATTGTTTCGTGTTGGTATGCTTGCAATCTGTCATATCCGCTACGAACAAGAATGTTTGAAGGAATGCCGTCATGGTTTGGCAATTGAATCTTCATGTTCGGTTCAACACCCGAACCTGCAAGAGCAGGTGCAAGTCCTTCTGTTGCGCGGTCTTGTATTTTGCTAAAGTCGCGAACAACAATACCAAGCGGTGAACCTCCCGCAAGGGTATGCTCTTGCCCTGTATCGTCAACAACAGTCATTTGTTCAAACTGCAACTCTTCGTTTGGTATGGCAAGAGCGTTGCGTATTTCATACGGGAATTGTTCAGCCAACGATGGGTGCGCTAATTCTTGCGCTTGAATAATTGGGAACATAGAATTGTTTGTTGTTTCAAATGAGAATCGCGTGTTGCCATAGATTTTCTCACCAAACTTGACATAATTGCCACCAACTTTGTGCATCTGCCACGGCACAGAACCAAGACCGCGAGCATTTGGTGCGGGTAGCGTAATGTTGCCTCCACTCATTCTTTTCCAAACAACATGCTCAACAAAGAAATTGCGTCCTGCGTAGCGTGTTTTACCGTATGTCATAATGTTGTCAAGGTGGTTTCCGTAATCGGTAAATCCTTTTGACCTGCTGATTGCGTCTTCGTTATCAAATAGATGTTCGGTTTCGGTTCCTTCGGACCAATTTTTGACTCCGGGGTTGTAATCGCTGTTGAAGAAAAGGTCGCCTGTTGGGAACAAACACGCGTCCATTTGGAATAGTGTTGCTTGAGTTGATGCGCCGGATTGCATAGCGGCATCGGGGTCAAGTGGATTACGCGTTTGACTATCATAGAATGCTTCAACATGTGGCCCTGCGTTTGATTCAGCACTGTATCGGTCATTGTTGAAACGCTCATTGTGATACGCAACAACTGTGCCTCCCATTGTTGCTGTGCCTGTGCCTGTATCACGCCACTTCATTTGCAACATATCTCCACAAGTGGACTGTCCGTTTCGCGCGGCTTTAGCAATAATAGGTAGGTCGCCCTCGTATGAGATTGCAACATAATGTCGTTGGTGTGTTCCCGATGTTGCGGGGTGTGAGTCAATGCTGAATACAACATTGTAATTTGATATTTCGTTCACTGATGCTGTAATTGAGTGTTTGATTGTGTTGATTGTGTGGCATGTTTGCGATGGCCCGTATGGATTGAAACCGGACGCGGGTAGCCAAGCACCAAGACCTGCCGCTATCTTGCCATCAACTGTAAGACTGTTGAGATAGGAATAACGCTCACCATGCCAACCCACTGCGCCTACTGCTCGCGTTCTATCAACTGCATCAACTACTCCCGAAAAGTGAACTTGAGTTGCCGCAAAGTGGTCGTATGCGCTATTTGTTGGTGCGTCTGCCGCAGTTGCACCTGTGTTTCGGCTACCAATAAGTGATTCTTGCGCCCCGTTATCCCATCTTAGATTTCCGGTTTTAGACCAAACATAGATGCGATGACCCGAAGGTGTAAGTGAAGAAACAACGCCATATTGCGCACCACCGGATGATGTGCTTTTTGTTGGGTCTTCAAGCACATTTTGGTTGCTTCGGTAGTTTGGACCAAGAATAAATTGTGTTGATGTTCTGTTTGAGTAATGAGCGTAAAAGACATCAGTTCCACCTCCAACTTTGTTGCTAACGCGAATCCAACCACTGTCCGGTAGGGTGTCGGGTAATGTGTTAGACGCAGTAATAATGCCGTGTGTGCCATCGTAAGCATTGAGTGCCAAACAATCAACCCAACCGTATTTGTCTTGGCGTTGCGCATCTTGGAACGATGGCAAGAATGAACCACCAATCGCTTTGAGGTTTGCAGGACCGGGCCATGTGTTGATAGCCGCCGCGATTACAGCACCCAACTCTTCGCTGTTTTGACAGCGCGTTGCGTCAATGAGAAATGTATCAGTCGGTGGATTTGCCTCATCAACATCTTTGTCATAACCTGTTGCTACTTGCGAACCAACTCGGAACATAGTCGCGTTGAGTCCTGTCGTGATGACAACCCCGTTGACCGTTGCTGTTTGTGATTGTTGAATGATTGCGCTTGTAATTGGGTGTGGCGGATTCTTACGAATGGTGTCATCAAACCAAGAACCACCGGGAGAATAACCACCATCAAGATGAAATTGCGCGACGCTTTGTTTTGACGCAAGAGAAATAGAATAAGCGTTGTTTACAAATCTTGGTTGGATTCGGTAGTGAGAATATGGGTGCGCGTAAATTGTAGCGGCTGTATCAAGTGTTGATGCATCACCAAAGTGGTTAGAAACATAGAGAGAATGTAGCGATGATGCTTGATTGAAGTTGGTGTTTGGTGAACCAAGTGGGGTTTCCCAATGCGTAAACAGTTTGTGCGCTCCAACATCTCTTGTGTTGTATGCTGTGGTTCTTGGTAAGAATTGGTCTGTGCCTCCGTTAAGGGTTGTATTGCTCAATTCGTTTGGTAATCCAAGACCGCTTTCGGTAAGTAAGTTAAATGTGTTAGACGCTCCATTTTGCGTCATGTAATGCTTCGCGGCAACAGTCCATTTACCGGACGGCTCAACCGATGTGGTCATTGATTGACTTTCACCTTTCCAATGTTTAGGTGCGGCTTGACCCGGACCAAAGATAATGTATGCAACGCTGTTGTTGCTGTCTGTGTATCGCGCGTATGGATGAGCAAAGCGAAGAACAATTGGCGCAGGTTGCGTAATTTTGACATCGGTGTAAGTCATTGAGTTTGGTATGGTATGAGAGTTTGCTCCTGCGTCCATATCGGTTGAAAGTATTGCATCTTGATTAGCAAACGGAGGTATTGTGCTTCCATGCATTTGGTCGCACAACGGAGTTCCGGGGAACATTGCCATCATTGCTGTTGTGTCAAGCAACGCGTATGCTCCCATTTTTTCACCAATGTCTTGCATACCCGCGCTACCTGTTGGTCCGCTTGCGTAAGGGTGTTCGTTATGCTCGGTGTAGTCTGTTTTGCTACCATCGTTGATGTCAAGCGTAACACCGCTAAACCCTCCACCAAAGTATAGCGGTATGCTGTGGTCTGCACTGTCATGCGCACCACGGAAATAAGTCAATGGTTCGCCATTTTTGCTTCCGTCTAACCGAATACCCGCAATCCGATTGGTTGTATCTTTGTAGCGTTGTCCAAATAGACGCAGTGTGCGACCATCAATACCCTCAACATTTTGAACGCGAGAACCTAAACCGACTTGATACGATTTCTCCAATTGCAACCTCCAAATCTGTTCAATACCTTCGGTTGTATCTGCTCCCAAGAACATGTATTTATCGCCTATTGGATAAACGAGAACCGAGAATTGTTCTGTCAAAAACAACTTTGTTGGTTCAGTCCATGCAAACTCGCGACCAAATTGCTGAACTCCGGCAGGGTTGTAATTCGGTGATGATGTCGGGTCAAGGTTGTTTGTAGCAAAAGCGCGATGGCGACCAACAGGCCCAAGAAGATAACTCCCGTCTGCGCCCCATCTGTAATCTTGGTCTTCGTATCTATCAATCGGTGAAACTACACCGACTGTGAAGTTTGCCGAAAACGGAACTGCAATCTGTATTTTACCTCCCGAACCCGGCGAACCAACAACATCTAATGCTTGTGAGTAAGTCAATCCGTATTCAAGCGGTTGAACAAACGCTTCAATGCCCTCTATAACTCCCGCGCTGTCAACTTTTAGTCGGGCTTGTCCTTTAGTCACACCCCCCACTTGTAGGTTGTATGTTGTTGAGGACGCGTAACCTGTCCCCATACCTCCCGAAACTTCTGTGACTGTAAAGACCGCGTTGTTGGTTGCTCCTGTGCCTGTAATCAAAAATGTATCACCGACAGAATATCCCGTTCCCGCGTTGACAAATCCTGCAAACCCAATTGGTTTACCAAATGCATTGACTTGCAATTGAATATCTGCCGCGCCTGTTCCTGTGACAGACAAAGGACCGGGATTGTAATTGATGCCGGAAACAGCAGTGATGGTAATAATGCTGTCAAGATTACCCGCGAGAACTTTGAATGTATCTCCAACAGCATAACCCGCGCCTGTTTCAAAATGATGAACATTGGGAATTGAGAGAATAACATTGCTTCCGCTAACGGTGATATTGACTTTACCTCCAACACCGTTGCCTGTAATTGCTTCAACATCATAAAAACCGGATTGATTGTAGCCTGTCCCTCCGTTTGTGATTGTAAAACCACCTCCTTGCAGACCGCCGGAATTGACATAATCCAAACCATCGCCGTTGAAGACACCTTTTGTGATTGCTCCTTCGCCTACGCGCGTTTCATAACCATAAAGCGCGTAAGTATCTCCTGTTTCATAACCTGCCCCTTTGCGAACAAAGTCCTTCGCAAGCCTTGCACCTCGCCAATCAAAATACAAACCGTGTCGCGCACCGCTACCACTACCTATGAGTGTGTGCGTTTCATATGCTTCCTCTTCGTTCCAATTTTGACCTCCGCCACCGGCTGATGTAGCAAACTCTATGCCTCCGCGAGAAGCCTCAACCAATTTAATCGGCATGTTGTTGAATGTAGGTGTGATGTGGTCGCCACGATAACGAGTATGATAATCTCCGCGCAAATGCTTTCTCCAATTGTTTACATTGATTGGGTTGTTGTTGGAATCAACAATGACCGGAGTGGCGGTATTCGCATTGTGTCCGCGATAACGCGTTGTAATGTTGAGCAATGTTTCGGGCAGATACCCGGCATCAAACATCACTCCTTCGTTTATTTCTTGTCGCGTTAAACCACCCATGTGCGGGTTTGCTCCCGCGCCCGAAACACCGCTTGCTGATGCGGAGGTTTCTGCTGATGATGATAAAATGCCATAATCCCTACTCAACTCAATACTGAACAAATCCTTGAGAGGAAGTATGTTTTTCTTTGGATTAAACGCTTTGATAGCAATAGCAGTTTGTGCCTTCTCACCCATCCAATCTGCGTATGTTCGTCCATCGGGAGTGAACATTTTGCTACAATCAAAATACATCACTTCTCCGTCTTCGCCTTCAAAATCAAATGCCGCCGCCGTTGCCGCCGCCATCAATTCATCGGTGATGAGGGTTGTTTGATTGAGGAATGGGCTGATGGTAACAGGGTTTTTTGCGTCAGCAGTTGAAAGAGGACCTTGAGTATTGACATTGAAGAATGTGTCTAAATCGTCTGCGCCCGGACCTGTTAATCCAAAGAACGCGTGAGTTCCCGTTTTGCTGTTATGTGTCCTACCTTCGTAGCGATACACCAACCCCGCAGGTCCGGCGTGAACTGTGGCTGATGTATTGTTCCCATCATCAATCGCAACCCAAATCAAACCGCTATCGGGGAAGCCCAACCAACCAAGAACATCGTCCACATTGGGAAGGTTGTGCCATATTCCGGTGTTATCAATACCGCATCCTACTGCTTCGTTCAATATCAAAGTTGAAGGGTGCGCGTAATTGGCTGATGCCGTAACGCTTGCAACGGTAATTGTTGCATCTCGCGAACCGCCATCAATAATCAATACATCACCGACAGCATATCCTGTTCCGGCTGTTGTTAGTGCTGAAATGCCTGTGACCTGTCCCGAACCGTTTACTGTCACTTGGATTTGCCCTCCGCTACCCGCCGCACCGCCTATCCGAGATTGCATGATAACATTGTATGTTGTAGCCGCCGCGTAGCCGCTTGTTCCTGCCGTAAATGCATGACCTGTTCCGCTAAGGCTACCTGTTTTGAGAACAGTCTTTGGTGATACAGTGACCGAATACGCGCTGTTTGGAGCGTAAACGCCTCGGAATGTGTTGCCTCGCCACACTTTCTTTTGGCTTGAAGATGTTGGTTGCAACTCTTCAACAGGTGTGCCGCTTGCGCCATAACCCCACATTCGGCTACCAATAGTAAAACCTCCTTGTGATACATCGCGGTCATCAAAATGAATGACGATTTCTTCATCAGCAGTTGGAGGAATTGCTGTATTTTTGTGAGTGTATTCAACATCGTTTTGGCGATACACATAGCGAATAATGTGATTTTTACCAAGATGGTCTGTGAGTTTTAGCCCGTATAGGTCTGTGCCTACACCAAGATTATCACCATCAATTTCGTTGCTTGGAACATAAGAAGAATACACCGAATAACCATTGTGCGTAGTTGGAACATTTTGTCCGTAAATGTTGCGGAATCGGTTTTCAGCATCAGCGTTTTCACCGAAGCCCCACTTACCCGCGTCGCCACAAAAACCCGGAATACCTGCGGCGACAATACCACCAAAATTGACTCTTGCGGACGCAGTAGTGCCTCTTGTCAAACCTTCGCGAACAGCATACTTCTGTCCTTCATCTTCAAACGACTCCATGTTGATTGTGTTTGAGTTGCGACCTGTGGTTGCTTCACTGTTTGGAGTTGACCCTCCTTCATCGTTGAGGGTTGGCGCAGTGTTTGTATTCAGTTCTTCATCGCTACCAAGATTCTGTGAGTTTTTCGCGTCCCCATGTGCTTCATCAATGGGTAAGTGTTGTCGTAGCGTAGTGATAGGAGCAAAAGGTTTCCCGTTTTTGTCAATTGGCATAGGCGCGGGGTGCATGTTTTCGCCGGATATTTCGGGCTGTGAGCAAAAGAAGTTGCGGAAATGACCACCATGACCAATAAGGTATTGCGGTTTGTATTCTGTTTGGCCTTTGCTATTATCCATCCACACGCAAAAATTGCGACCTGTCGCACCGGGAACGGTGCTGTGAATAATGATTGAGAAACCTTCGTTGCCGTCAATGTCTTCAACAACGCGACCTATATGAGCGCGAAGATAGCCCATGTGCGAACCTCTATCGTATGATGTAAATGCGCTGTCATCCCAAAACGGAGCAGGGTCATGTGTGCTACCTGTGGTTGCAAAGTCTGCATGATGGTGCGCTGATGTTGGGTCGCTTGGTTCAAATGTATTTTCACCACTTGCTGATACTGCGCGCCTGTTAATGTCAAATCGTTCTCCTTCGCCGGGGTATTGGTCGGAGGGTCGCCTTTGGCTACTCTTACCATTCTTTGCACCCGCTTGATTGATAAGGCGAACAATCTCTTTTGCGGCGGCTTCTATGTCTGTGACACCATCGCGTATTCCTACTTCTCCAAAATCAACTGTAAGTCTTCTTGTGAAATCCATCGCATACCAATGAGGTAAGTTCTGCAATCTCGCGCTTTCATTGTTGCTATTGATTGAGGTTATGTTGCTACTGCGATTACCCTTCATGCAAAGGAACGCAGGTATGACTCGCGTTCCGTCCGGGGTATCAAAGAAGCGTGATGTGAACTTGTAAGCATCCGAAGCATTTGCGCGTATCTTTGCAGAATCATTGTGTAGCATGTTTTCTGCATGTCGGAGTTGTGCTTGCGCGTTATCTAACACCGATGGTTCAAGCCGGTCATGTTCTTTTGAATTGATAAGAGAAGTCGTTTTAACAATGTGTGGAGTTTGACGATTGGCCTTAGAAAATTGACCTGTTGATGCGGTTTGGTAGCCGTAGTCCATCAAATACCAAGAAGCGTGTGCGTATGCACCCTCAATAAATTGAGAATGTCCTTGCATGACCTCAAATCCATAACTGACTGAATTGATTGTTTGAGTAATTGGAGAGCCGCGAGCAGGGTTTTTGTCCTTTCTTTGAGTTGCGAATCCTGCGGCCACATCAAGTTCATTGATAATTGGAGTTGCCGCGCTTGATTGAACTTGCATGTGTAAATCATGGAATGCGATAAACTCACGGTCGTGTGCAACATCGTAAAGTAAAACGCGAGAATGCTGTTCGGTGCTTAGGTAAGGGTCAAGATATGCGACAACGGGAGGGTTTGTTGAATGTCCGAGTTCAGTCCAATTTAACTCAATGGTTTTGTTGACATGCTGAACAAAATTACGCGCAGTTTCAATGCAGGTATTACCAATTAAGAAGTTTTCAATCGGTAATGAATCTCGCGCTTGTGTTGCCAACTCACCTTTACCACCGTTAAACCCGTTCCATACATCGTGTTCATTCAATACGCCTCGCGACTTGGCGAACAACCCTTCTATGGCGTGAGGGTTTGTGTAGTGCATGTTCATCCAAATTGTATCACCATAGCGCAATCCACCCGGACAAAACGGATAATTCCATGTCGCGTTTAAGCAACCGTCTTGAATGGTTTGAGGGTATTCAGTGCTTGAGGTTATTCCGGTTATCTCAATGATGTCGCCCGCAACAGGCGCAGTTCCACCATGAACAATGCTGACTTGTGTTTCTTCTGTTGATGATTGGTAAACAATTGTTCCTACATCTCCGTTCGCGAGGTTGATGTAGGAATAGAAGTAATTGGTTGGTAATTCTCCTTTTGGTAGGACTCCTTTGAAGTTCTCAAACTCAACAACTGTGGGCGGTCCTACTGCTACAACACTTAACACTTTGATTTGCGCGACACCTGTTTCAATACGGGGAAGGTGAGGGTTGGATAATGGCCCTGCTTTGAACTCAATTGCACTCACATACTGTCGCAAACCATAGTCCAAGTTTCCTCCCTGTGTCTGCATGTTTGCGCGGTCGTAGTAGTATGGCCTTCTGTATTCATTAGCAGAAGTTTTTGTATTCTGCGAGGTATCACTTGCAAGAGGTTTGAAGACCTTGTAAGGTAATTGCCCGATTGTTAAAACTGAACCTGCTTGAATGTCTTGAAAGAAGTTCTCGCTGTGGTGTGTCGCGAATGTCAACAATTCAATTCTGCTATTGGTGGTGTCGTTTCTTGGTGAAGCATCGTTGATGACATAATAGCACCATTCACCATTTTCAAGATAGACTTTTCTTAACCAATTTTGACCGTTCATACCTCTTACGCTACCACTTGCTGTGAGGCTACTGTGTGGCACTCTTGTCATGTGTGTTGGTATCAACCGAGCAAAATAACCGATACTGCCACTGACTGTTTGTTGATAGACTTTGGCTACCTCAACGCGGATAGGTTCGTCATTGTAATTGCGTTCGTAATACGGTCCAAATATCTCGTCATCTCTTGCGTTGCGATTTTGACTTCTTCGCCCAACAGGTGAAGGACACCAAGTATGCGCGGTCATGGTCGCATCAAGATGCAACTTCATGCTGTTATCGGGTCCGGGGAATATCCCCGCTTCGCGATTTTCAAAAAATTGATTGGGGAAGATTGGTATTTCAACAAGCGCGCGAGTTGAAGCGTATTGAGTGCCGAGTTGGTAATCGTGCGATATTGTTCCCAACGATTGAAACAATCTGTCGTTTACAGTTGTGCCATCAGCGCATATGCTTTGTTCGTCAAACTTGTCATCAACAAGGATTTGAGTTCCGGGTTTGATAGTGTTGGCTAATTTCCATGCGTGAAACGAATCGGCTGTTGTGCCATTCGCGTTAAGAAATACACCTTCTCTTCCGTATTTTAACGCATATGCGTTTGCTTCTAAATCAAATGTGAAATCTGTTCCTGTTCGTGATATGTAATGCGCACAAGCCCCATTGTCAAGATAGATTTTACCAACCGGCGGGAAGCAGTATGTTCCCCAACTTCCAAGATTGGGTGATTCGTTGTTAAGAGGAGCAACGGTTATTGTTGCTGTTTTGACAAACGGCCAATCCAATGAGCCTGTTGAGGTGTTTTGTGTGGCAGTGATGATTGCGCCACACGCTCTTCTTGTGTTCCAACCAACGCGAGATAAGGAAGATGGGTCCCAAGATGGCTTTGTGTTGATTGCGCCTTGACCCGCACCACCAAGCGTGATTGCTACAACAGGCGCGCCCGGCATAATTTCTTTGACACCGTGAGAATCCGGTGATGCATCACCTGTGTATGTCGCGCTTTGGTCTGCGACATCTGCCATCAGTCCGCGCGCTCTTAACACAACTTCGCGACTACCTTTCTTCTCAACAACTTGGAATGAGTTGACTCTTCCTTGACCTTGAATAAACTCAAGGCTTGCGAAGGTATGGTCATTAGGGTCATCGCTTGCGCCAACAGTTCTTGATAACTGCATTGAGCGATTTTTTTGTGCAGGTTGAATGATAATGTGATGTTCGTTATTGAGTTGGTAATTGTCAATCACATCAAATACTTCAAATGCCGCGCCTTGTTGAGATGCAAATTGCACTTGTTCTTGATAATGCGCGGGTGCTTCATTGATAGGAGGGTCGCTTTGCGCTCTTCCGTTCGGGTAAAGAATAAGCCGATGATAAACAGAAGGGTGGGAGGTTTCTTCGTTTGATGAAGGAATAGCAATTGGTGCTGATTGAGGCAAGTCTTCTGCATTAGTAGGTGTGTAAACAGCAGGTAATCGCGACTCGTCCATTTCAATCTCTTTTTCTGTGCCACCTGTGTTATCACCAATTAAACGGTGCGGGTTCATTACCGTATGCGCATCACCAACGCTGTCTTTGCTGATTGAAACAATACCACCGGCAGAATGAATTGTTGCACCTACCGCAGTTGCAATGTGTCCGGCGACTGTATCACCGTCAATGCTTGTGTTTGCACTTGGCACAGTCTTTTCAACCAACAGACATGGTTTGTTGACACCCATTTTTGAGCCTGTCAAATCAATCGCGTTGTAGTGAATCTCAACATACGGTAGCGATGATATTCCCGATACCTCCATAATGGCAATACGGGATTTGTCTTCGGGCAATAAGTGCATTTTGTGAGTGGTGCTATCGTCATCCACATTGTCAACCCCAAACCCTTTGAGAAGAAATGGTCGTATGTCATCAACACCTATCGCAAGAACGCCGTCTTTGTTTAACGCGTGTGTTCTCATACCATTGAGGACAACATGCGTTGTTGTTGCGTCTGTTTTGATTCTGCGAATAGAACCTGTGAAGGCTGTATAGGACATTGATACGCGAGAGTTGATTGGCAACTGTTCTTTGATGCCGATATGCGCGGCAGGGAATGTCGCTCTCATTGAATCGGCAACACCGTCAATCGTTCGCTCAATCACTTCTTTTGATGTAGGAGGCAACATTCTCAAAAAAGAATGACCTTCGGTGTGATTGTATCTGTGTCGCCCGTTGTGTCCGATTTGAAACCTGTCGTCAACAGTCCAATTTGCGGCAGAAACAGTAAATGGGTTTCCGCCTTCGTTGATTGAGCAACGCCTTGAATAGACGAATCCATGAAAATCATTTCCGCTTTCGTCAACAACCATAGAACCGTTTCTGTCAATCGCTTGTGTTCCCATACCTTGCATTTGATACGGTTTACCGCTTTGGCTGTCAATCAACAAATCGGAACGAATCACGACAATAGTGCTATCGTGAGCCAAGTTGTTGCCTACATGATAGGCTGTGCGCGCATGTAAGATACCTCGCAACCCGTTCGTTGGAGTTGTGTTGAAATCAAGGTGTGTGCTTGATACCGTGATAGTGCCTGTTGATTGAATGCTCAACAACCTTACTCTTTCGGGTGGTTTGCTGTTTGGTAGCGTTGTGTTGATGTCAGTTCCGGTTGGATTGATGAGAAGATTGATTTGACTATGCGCGACATCAACAACTGTGTTTTGTGTTGAGTTCATAACGCGATAGTTGCCAAGACTTTCGGGAGTGTATGTGCCGGTGAATGTGTCGCTTTTGCCACTGATGGAACGGTAAAGCGTTTGCACTTGCGTGGTGTCAAGTGTGAGTGTGGTAGCACCCGCTAACGCGTTTGATTTGATGTGGTAAACATTGTCGTCAATCTCAACCGGCTCTTCAAATCTCCAAAGACCAATTGTTGATGACCCTTTCATGAACGCAATAGGTTTGAGGTCGGTTGATTTAGGACCGCGTTGCCAATGAACGGATTCAATGTAGCCACGATATTCTCCACCTTGACCACCGATATACAAATCTTGGTCATTGATTTTGGTTCGGTATTTACCGTTCAACTTTTCAGTTGCCATGACTTCTCCATTGACATAGAGTTTGACTTGCTCTCCTGTGAAGACTCCGCACATATGATACAGTTCTCTTTGCGCGGTGCTTACCCCGTTATTGTTCGCGATAAACGATTCTGCATTTGTTGGGTAATTGTGCTTTGAGTGTGCGGCAACTGATACGCCGTTGTCCAACACAACTTCAAACGAAGCAGGTGCAGGTGCGCCTACGCTACCCATTCTCAAAGTAAATGAGCCTTCTTTCGTTGCAATAATTCCTCCGCAATCCGGCGACACCCATGCTTCAATAGTGAATGAAGTGAGGGCTTGGTTCTTGGAGAACGCGTGTTGCAACGCGTCCCCGTCATTTACAACATGCGCGGAAGTTCTTGCGACATTACCACTACCGTCAATCAGTTTGTGTCCTGTTTGGGTGAACCCACCTTGAGGGCAGACAACGCTATCGCTAACTCCGTTGAAGTATAGCGCATGACTTGTCTTGCCGAACATTGACATTACAATCCCACCATGAAATCAAGAGGTTGGAATGTTAGGCTTCCCTCGTAAATGTTGTTTCCTGCATCGTAGGAAAAACTCATTCCCACTACCGTCCCGCGTATGCCTGTGAACTTATCGCTCACATCAAATACCACACCGGAAGGTAATGTGTTGCCCTTTGATGATTGGGCTTCCGCGCTATTCAAACCGGAAACAATAAGCAGATTGCGCGTAACATAACTATTCTCGTCAGCATTTACGGCTGTTTTCTGTATCAAGGAATTAAAGGGGATTTGTATGCCTACAATGTAGTCAGTTCCCAAATCTCCGCTAATGGTTGAGAGTTCTCCTGTCATGTCAAACCCACCGGCTTCTCCACCGGCTTCGCTACCAAACACATCAAACACGCTCCCAACTGCGCCCATCAAAGAAGCATTACCAACATACCCGATGAGGTCTTGCAACTTATCCCCTGCGCTTCTGCAATCGTGCGCGCTACCACCTTTGAACGATGTGTGGAAGGGTTTTGACAAGTCTTCATTGTCTGCATCAGTCCAAAATATCGGCGTTGCGTTGTTGCCGTTGCCACCCAATTCAACCTGCGTAATGGTGAGTTTTGAGTTGCCGGTTGCAGACAGTTTACCTGCCCCGACTGATGTGGAGAATACACTCGCGAATGTTGTCGCGCCCGATGTCGCAACTTGCGTTGGTGAGTAATCGGATGCGTCAAGAGCCGTCTTGATGGTTGATGCTAACTGCGCGGCAGTGGTGATACCTTGAATACCGACAGTGGTTGTTGGATTAGAACCTCCACCGGACGATGAATGACTTGCTGTTGAAGTATCAAACAAAACGCGAATAGGGGGAATGATGCGACTTGAAGACTGATACAGCGATGATATGTTGAACGATTTACCGTTCAAGTCCGACAGTGCAACACTGCCCCCGAACCATTGCTGTGTTTGCCCTGCGCTCGTATCTGCACCTGCACCAAAGTCAATCGTGCAAGATGCCGCCCTACTCAAAAACTCCGTAGCCGCGCAATCATCATCAACCAAAATACAGTCAATCTGTATGTCTGTCGCGACAGTGTTCGTATCAATACCCATTCTTTCAGCAAGAACAGGAATAGGAATTACAGGCACAGAACGGTTCATGGATATGCTAAACGATGTTGCGTCAAGGGTCAGCAACCCACCGTCCTTTCTCACAAGGCGTATCTTTGGCATTACAATGCACCTCTCCTTGTTCCCATTGAACGACCCGAACGGAACATCTCATCGCGGATAGCATCACCAATTTCGCGAGCAAGTGCGCGCTTGTCGGTTCTGTCTGTCACTCCGCCTACATTGATGTTAAGCGTGATTGGTCCGTTGCCGCCACCCAAACCGATACCTTGTGGATTGTTTTTCTTTGTTAACGGCACTACCGCTTCCGGTCCATCCTCACCAACCACTGCAAGCGTTGGTGAATTAACAATACCACCCTTTGCGAGCAACGGTATCTTTGGTATGCCGAATCTGCCACCACCAATTTTAGGGACCCAATCGGGTATATCAAATTGCAATTTACCTGCCGTCTTGTTCCATATACCCGCAATCGCGTTGACGAGTGCCTTAACACCACCAATAAACGCGTCCTTGATTTTACCCGGCATTCCCATTAGCCAACCAAAGAACCACTTGATACCCTTGAATGCTTGAACGAAAGGCCAAGAAAGGATTTTGAATATGCCAATAACGAGTTTGACACCCAACTGAATGACTCCCCAAACAACCTTCCAAAGCAGTTTGAATGTAAACACGAATGCTTTGAAAATGCCACTGATGACAAACCAAACCGCTTTCACAACACCCATCACGATAGCCGCCGCAACATCAACAGCAACCAAAAATGCGGCATATACTGCTTTAGCCGCGATAATAATGACATCTATTGCAGGTTTGAAGAACGCGTAAATCTCATCCCAATACCGATATACGATGGCAACAACAAGAGCAATAGCCGCGATGATAAGAGCAACCGGCCAAGTAAGACCCAAGAAAATAGCCAAACCTGCGGCGATAGCACCTGCACCTAAGAGAGCAACAGCCCAACCAACCCAACCGCTAACCTTGCCTGTCGCGAATAAATACAGCATTGTTAGACCGCCAACAATGATGGCAACTCCGAGTAGCAAACTACCAACAGTGGCTTTCACTGCACCTAATGTCACGGTTTTTGCCGCAAGCGCGGCAAACTTCCACTTGATAAACGCGGCTACCAACACCAATGTCACAACAGTTGCCGCCGCAAAAGCGGCGATGTTGTCATCAAACTGTTTTTTCATCAGTTGGAATGTTCCGACTATCAGCAATGCACCGCCCGCTATCAACGCTACTGTGCCTCCAAACGCCAAATAAGTCACTCCTGCGACAGCCATAGCCGCCGCGACGACATTGATAGCACCCATCAAACCACCTTCGCCTTCACCTGTAAACGCCATGATTACACCCTGCGCGGCTTGGTCTATACCAAACAAACCGTCTGTTAGGTCTAATATCGGGCTATCAGCCCCTTGAAACGCTAACAGCAATATACCGAAAGCAAACGCTACCATCGCGAAAATTGAAACGAGTGAGAGAATGCTCATTAGCAACCTTGCAAAGATGTTGTTGGTTTTTCCTGCAACCTTGTTCATTATCTTCGCTATGCCTGTGTGAAACACCATTGTAGCGGTGAGTTTTGTCAATCCCGTCATCTCTTCTTCCATCTGTGCTAATTTCTCATCACCTACGCTACGCGCTTTAACGGTGTATTCTCCGAGTTGCTTGAATGATTTGAAATACCCTTTGAGGCTTTTTGTCGCTTTACCAAACGGACTCTTCTCAAATGTCTTCTTGATACTGCGTCGCCTTTTCTCAAAGATACCATCGCTCTTCTCTTGATTTTTGGTGACAAGACCAAGTTCTTTCATGACAGCAACAAGGCCGTCTAAATCGGCCACTGTTGCTCTCACTGCGTCAGCCATCTGTTATCCCTCATTCGCTAAATGGCATCGGTTGTGCCGCGTCTGTTCCCGCTACGCGCATCTTGCCCTTAGATTCTTTCTTCATCTTCTCCATCTCTTCTGCCTTTAGGCGTTCAGCCGCGCTTGCAAACGCGAACGATTCTTGAAACTCTTTTGCGTCCATAGCCCACACTTGACCCATGCTTAGACCATAGTGCTTTGCTACGAAGTATGCGGACGCGTTCATTATCATTTCAATGTCAACCTGTTCTTGCTGATTGGGGGCGTTCATGAACGAATAGACTTCATCTATTCGTCTGCCCCATCGCTCAAAGGGGTTGAAATCAAATCCTGTGGCTGTGGGAGTAGCGCGGTAATCTGTCCGGCTACGAATGGGTTAAGTTGCATCATCTGTGTTGGAGTGATGCGCGGCTCGGTCTTTTCAATACACTCCGCGAACATGTGCTTCCAATAGGAGGCGAGGTCAATGTCAATAGAACCGTCAGTGCCAATGTTTACGAATGTCTTGAGTGCGTTTTGCATCTGCATAAAGGATAACTCGCGAACCCATATCTTCAACCCGATGTCCGGGTTGTCGGGGTCTGCTCGTATCATATGTTCAATTGCACTCGTTTTTACAAGTAGGCTTACTGCGCTGTCAACCAACTGCGTCGGTTGTTTCGTTTGGTTCGGATTCATTACTTACACTTCCTGTTTCGTCGCTTGATACTGCCTCTTCCGAGGGGGCATCTTCGGCCACTTCAACAGCCTCTTCCGAGGGGGCATCCGCGTCCAATAGACGGGCAACTAAATCCGCCTTCTTTCCTGCAACCGGCAATCCTCGCGCTCGGCAAAGCGCGCGCAATTCTTCAACGGTCATGGAATCGTAATCTGTGGGTCCTTCTTCTTCAAGAGGTGTGGTTTCCTCAACCACTTCTTCTTCGGGGAATGGGTTATCATCCGCTTTCGCGGCTTCGGGATTGAAGATTTCTTCTTCAACGACTTCTTCAATCACTTCTTCAAGTGGAACTCTTCGCTCATCTCCGAGGTGCAAACTCTTTCTCATGTCTTATCCCTGCCTTTGCAACTCTTTCAACTTATCCATACTCAAACCGAGAGGGTTTGGGTCGGTCTGCGGAACAGGCGGCGCGTTGCTATCCACCAAGTTCGCGTTAGGAGCAAGTTCTCGTAGGCGTTCCGGGCTGTCAGTCATGAGGTTTGGAAACTTTATCTTGTCCTTTTTCTTTGGCATCTTCATTGATGGATGGTGCATAGCAACCTCTTTAGGGTCATCCCCTCGTTGTAAAGCCATGTTTGGATATTGCATCTGTTCCATCAATCGCTTACGCGCCATTGCGTTGTGTCGCTCAATGGCATCCTTTCTTGCGCGCTCTTCTTCTGCTCGTTGGTCTAACGCGATTGATACATCGCCGTAGTCTTCTCCCATCTTGAGAAGTTCCCATGCTATGTTCAGTTCTTTCATTGCCCTCACAGTCCTAAGAATGCATCATGTGAGATTACGCGCATGTGCTTTGGCATAATCTTGATTTCCGATTTGATTGGCCCTTTGTCTTCGGGGATTGGTAGCGGTGCTTCGCTGATGATGTAGTCATCAATGACAATTGTGACCTCTTCGCGGTTGCTACCTGCGCCCGCTTTGGTAAGTGAAAGTGTGATTGGTTCGTCGCTACCGTGAGAACGGTTGGTTCGGTATTCATGCCATAGAAGTGGGTCTGCAACGATGATAGTCAATGCACATTCATACTCAACTTGCTTTTCAATAGTCAAAGACGGGAATCGCGAGCCGCCGAATGGCACTTGCTCAAGCGACTGTCCTGCGCTGTTTCGTGCTTCTGCAAGAGAAGAACCGCGAACGGTCAAAATGTTCTCAATGTTGTTATTGCCTGTAATGTTGAAGTTTGTGATTTGCGCGAGATTGATACCAAATGCAGTGATTGAACCGTTGTAAAAGAAGTAAGGTTTCTCGGTGTTTGGTGCGATACCTGCTATCTTTCGGTTTACACCACTGTTTGCAATGTTTTCAAACATACGATGTGCGGTGTATCGGTCGCCTTTGTTGCTGTTTTCAAGACGACCTGTATCGGTGTAGCAGTAAAGCGCATCAAAGTTGATGGAGAGTTTTACTTCTGCATCAGCGTCAGCCGCGAGTGAGAAGTCTTTGACTTTGCAACCTCGCCAAACGCGCGTAAGTTGTTTACTATCACTTGCAGTTCCCGGCGCGGCCAACGACTTGTCGGACAACGCGTTAGCGTTGAATGAGCCGGTATTGCGTGTGCGGATGCTTGACTCAAGTGTAAACGAAGGAACGGTTGCGCCTTGATAAATTAAGTGGGATTGTCGGTTGGTGATTGCACCGAATGTTCCTGCGGCGGTGTCAAAATGTGGAGAACCGTTTGAAGAAGCGGCATCGTAAGCAAGAACTTTTTGCGTCATGTTTCCAACGGCATGGTCAAAGGTAAATGGTTCATCAACATGGATTCTTCGCTCGGTCAATGTTTCATCAATCGCGATAACACGGCGAATCTCATTGCGTTCTGCGTTTTCCATATCAGTTCCAACACCATCAGCACCCCATTTCTTTGAAGCGGCGGCAGGGTTGTCGCGAGGGAAGTCAACGGCTGTGCCGTCAACAATAAGCAGGTATTCACCAACAGTGGGTTTGTTGCTCATTGTTCCTGTAAATGCAAAGTAGGTATCACCTGCGGCGATGTCCTTTTCAGTGTGTCCCGAACATGTCGCTTTGACAGCAGAAGGCTCATCAACAACATACGCGCCAAGAGCGTAGTATAGCCAACGCGCACTGTTGAACATCATCTCCATAGAGCCACCTTCGTTCTTCATGCTTTGAGGTTCTTGGATAACAACATCACGGCCAATGCCAACAACATGGCTTCGGCGGATTTCCACTTTGGTTTCCGGCAACGCGATGGTTGCGGCAAGACCAACGAATTGGTCAGTAAGGACGGTTTCATCGGATGATAAAGCGTTAGCGTGGTATGCCATTCCTGTGTCAACGGTTGGTGTTCCGATGGTGTCAATCATTAACTCATCACCTGCGGCACTTGCGCCGGTTGATTTCATAGCAGGAGAAACTTTGAGTTCTGTTCCACTGTTCGCGACAATGGTGTAAGTGTGTCCTTTTGTTGAAAAGTCATCGCTTGCGTAAGCGTTTCCGCCAATAACGCGTAGTTGTGAACCAACAAGCATTCCGGCAGGGTATCGCAGATTTGAACCGGATGAGAAGAAACCGTTTGCGCCGTTCGCGAATGTAATCGTTGAAATGTCGCCGCTTGTAGCGATGGAAAAATCCACTCCGCCAAACGACCCATGCGCTATCACTATTCCACATTCGTGTCCGAATGTCACTTCTGCCAAATCACCCTTGTATATCGTTGATGCCATCTTTTTTCCCTCTTCATTATGCTATCAGTTCGCTGAATATTACTATCTCAACTTGAAATGTCATGCGGTGCAACCGCTTCGTCCTGTCCGAAAGGTCAGTTCTTGTTTTATAGAGTAATCGGTCAAAATTAAGCCCATCGCCTTTTCTGTTCGCGTGGACGATGCGCCGAACCTCGTCTTCCATCTTTGACAGTTGAGCGCGACCCTCCATTGTTCTCGCGTCCACTGTCACATTTATACGCGTGTGGACGAAATCGTAAAACACTTCGGGTTGCTCTTCGTTGTGCGCTGTTTCGTATAGAACAATTGCATCGGAACGCGCCAAGTCAAGACGCTTACCGCCGGGGTCAACGGTTGTGATGTCTTGAATGGTTGGCTTTCTTTGCGATGTGTTGCCACGATTCCAACCCTCATTGAATAATTTCTTGATGAGTTCAACGGATTCAAGAGCCATCAAAACTCCCCCCATATCGGACTGTTGCGAGCCTCTTGCTTTGCTTTACCCACAATCGTGTTGTAGTCGGGGTGTTTAGGTGTCATCTTTGAACCGTCTTTGAGAAGAATGTCGCCTTGACTGTTGACTTCATAGCCATACGCGTCAGCAGAAGCGACAAGGTAAACGCGTCCTTCTCTTGACCATATCATTTGCTCGCGCATTTTCGCGATAACCGGCTTGATGTCTTTCAGCATGTCTTTGCTAAATATCTCACTCAAGCGTCATCACCTCCACATAGCGCGGTAGGGTTTCTGCCACTTGAGCCTTGAGCAATTGATACTTTGAACCCAAGTCCACATTCTGTGTTCCTTCGGGTAGCAACACGCTTCGGTCATCGGATAGAATCAAATCCATCGCGACAAGTTTCGTGCAAATGTCCTCAATGGCTTTCTCAACATATCGTTCACCATAAACATACGATACCTTGACCGCGTTCCATGAGAAATAGGGGTATGTGTTGTTGAAGTAAATGATACCCAAGTCGTAATCAGCCCACCAATCGCGAAGACGCGCTTCATCACCTGTTGTTGAACCAACATAATCAATGGTAAACTTGCGTTGGTGGATGATAGCACCGTTTGTAGCCGCCGCCATGATGTCGCCATGAAGATTGACAACGCCATTCATGACACCGCTTGCAATGCTTGTGTAGTAGCCAATAGATGTGCCAATCTTGATGAGGCCGAACGGAGCAAACTCGCTACCTGTGGTGAATGTGATTGTATTTGGTCCGGTGGTTGATGATGAAACAGTGCCTTGACAAGACTCCGAACCGGACATCTGTATTCCGTCTTCATCTGTTATCGCGATGGTTGATGTTTCGCCACCTTCACCCCTGCGCATAGATGTAATTTTGATTTGCGCGCTACCGTAGTCAGCATTTGCTGATGACATAAACTCATGATGAACATTCGCGACAACCGAGCCATCTGTGCCTCCCGCATCGTCAAAACTAAACGATGGTGAGAACACAATACCATTCTTACCTCTTCGCAAGTCTTTGTTGATGAGGTCGGATAACTGCTGTGCTGTGGAGGCATTGTCAAATTGCGCGCGGAACTTGGAAGCCCCATCACCAACAGTGAGTGTAGCGATGCCGCCACCACCCGGACACAAGAACACCTTGTCTGTGTCTGCTGTCAGTTTCATGAAATCAAGAACCTTCAATCTGCATTCTGCCGCCGCGACTTCGCGATACTCATGCCCCTGCCATACTTCAAGCCTCAACACTTGCTGAACATTGCGGAAGTAAAGAGGGACAGAACCAACATAATCAGTGTAGTATCTTCGTCGGTATGGTTTGTAGGTGTCAAAATTGACATACTCGGCTGTCTGCAACATCGGTCGCCATGAGTTGTTTGTGAGGTTGTCAATCTTATCCTGCGTTCGCAAGATAAGCGTTTCAACGGCTGATTTGGTTATACCCTTTCTTTTGCCATTGGTGAATGATTGTAGCGGTTGAACATACGCGTTATCGGCAGTATCGTAATCTCCCGCCACACCACCAACCCATGTTAAGATAACATTGCTACCATCGCGCGAAACATTGGTGAGGGTTAATTCTTCACCCATTTCAACATCGCTTGCAATCTCAATCTTATCACCAACTTCAAATCCGGTGTGGCGAAAATCGGTTGCTGTGATTGTCGCTGTTGTTCCGCTTGTGTTGGTATCGCTTACAAGATAAACAGGGTCGGGTAGTGGTATCTGTAAGATGTCTGCGACCTTCTGCGGTGTTGTGTAATACAGTCGTGTTGGGTCAAGCGGTCTTGGTGCGCGCTCTCCTGTTTGAAACACGGTCGGCATTAAATCACCTTCTCCACTTTACCGAGGTTGTATTCCATCGGTTTACTGCAAGAGCCGCAACGCTCAAGATAACAGAAGTGAAGCATACCACAGTGGCGACAACGAGTGCCGCTACCGATGTTGAGAACATCGCGAATGTTTCGCGAACGAATGTTCTGCTGTTTGATAACGCCTTTTAACTTGTCGCGCTCATCGGTTTTCACCATGTCGCCTTCGGCATGAGTCCAACCCTGCTTTGCCATTCTGTGAATGTCTTGCGCTGTCAGTCCCATGCTATCACCGCCTTCATTGGACGACGACTACATAGATGTTCCCTTGACACGCGTAAGCCGTGACAGCCAAAATAGGCGCGCCTCCAATACCGTTTAGAACCGTCGCGATACCACCGGCAATGGTGGCATCTGTAATGGTTGCTTGATTGGGTGTGAACTCATGCACAGTGACAGGCAAGGTGAATCACCTTACCGCTTGCCAAGTGCAAATAGTCGCCCGCCCGATGCGTGAGAAATGTCCGAGAAGGAAACAGTTGTTCCTGCTACCTTCGCTACGCTTGCAGTTCCCGACGCGTGGGAAGGTTGAACTTGCGCCATGAGAATCTCACTCATGAAGTCGCTAAGGTCAACACTTGTGTCGCCGTTGGCGACAGTGCCGGTAATTGCTATCAAATCTCCCAATACATGTGGTCTGTTATCGCTTGTAAATGCCATGTTTATTCATCTCCTGTTGTGTCTTCCATGTCGCCTTCGGTCATAGAGTCTTCGGTTGGGTTAAGGTGTTCGTCCACTTTCGCGAGCAACTTGGCTTTGGTGTTCAGTGCGCTGTATTCAACGCCGTTGTCATCCATCCAAGTCATGATGTCGCCTTTCGTCCACTTCATGTCGGGAAGCCCATCGTTGCCCTCGTCTTCCGACGCGGACAAAACAAAAGGAACTCCGTCAACCAAGAAGTCTTTCGTAAGACCCTTCGCGAACTCGTCAATCCATTCTTGACTCTTGTGTTCGGGTTTACCCCAAATCCAATACCCCATCGGACCCATATTGCGACCGGCTTTTTGCTCGCCGCGATAGGTTACAGTAGGCATGGAAATCAGCCTCAAGCAACAATCATCCATGCGGTGACATTCGTTCCCGGTGCGCCGACGACAGTGAATTGAGCAACACCATTGGTGATGTTCTTCAAATCAACACCCGCGTTGGCGACACTCGTAGCACCGACAAGCACTGCAACAATCTTTGATGCATCGCCCGAAAGGGTCACGGTTTCGTCATTTGCAAGGACGGTAGTGAACTTACCGCAAACCAATTTCAACCCCGTTGTAGCAGGGTTTGCCTCGGTGTTCGCGGCAAGGAATCCATCAAGGTTTCCGGGGTATGCGGCTGATGCGCCACCCTTGAGCCATTCTTCATCGGTAGTAAGAGTCCCCGCATAGAGGTCCAAACTAAAACTTTCTGTAAATACTGCGCTTCCACTCGTTGTGTATGTAATTGCCATTCTTCATCATCTCCTTCATTGTAGGTTGCGAATACTCCCGCTTGCACCAAAGAACGAACACCAAAGTTCGCCCATTGTTCGGTAAAGCCCCTCTTGTCCAAGACGGTTAATCGCGAATGGGTCGCCGGTTTCAATACCGGACTCAAAGTATTGCGTTGGTATAGCAGTTTGGAACCACAAGTAGTCAGTGTCAAGGTAATAGATACGGGACAGTGAACCTGCGGAGGTCGCGCTGTCGTCCGGCATATCCTTTGTTGGGATGATTGGGACACCGTTGTAAGTAGCAACGATGAAACCTGCTTCAATACCCGGAACACCTTTCACACCGGAGTAAGTAGGTGTGATTCTCTTGGAGTCCATGAATCGCTGTTGGGATTGCAACAGTTGTTGAGTGCGCATAAGCGTATCATATCCTGTTAGCATGACCTTTGGATTACCACCGCGAGTCCAAATCTGTTGGAATAGACCATCAAGTTGGTTCAGCGATAGGTTTCGGTTGGTCGCGGAAGTTGAAGCGTCGCCGCCAATGTCAACTTCTGCACTGTGGAATGCCGCACTACCGTCGCGAGTAATTGAATACATGTCGTGGTCGGTAAGGGTGTTCACTGCACCTTGCGTGGTGGTCTGCTTGGCAGGGTCGGAAGTGAGCCTGTCAAGAGATTCAAAGTCGTTTCCGGCAGGAGTCGTAACATCTTCAAGCATCATGAGATTGACATGCTCCGCGTGGTGCTTACCCATCTCTTCTTTGAGAACTTGGCGGACATCGCCCATACCATCGTCCTTGTCGGACAAGAACATGCTCACTTCGGACAAGTCAAAAGTATGCGCGATGGTCTTTGGCTTTGCGGCCACATGCAGGAACTCCGGTCGGGAGGTTTCCGGTAGCGTTGCGTTTTCAGCAACACCGCCGCCCTTTGTGAAGGAGGCGCGCTCGGTAAGAATACGCCATCCACTGCGCTCCCACGGCTTCTTCGGCAAGATTGAAAACGCGTTGAACTCTTGGTTCAACTGCGACCAAACTTTGCGTCCGTAAACTGCTTGGTAAGTTCCTGCGGTGGTTGACATAAGAGGGCTGTCAGCCTTCAAAATGTCGCCACTTGAGTAGGTATATCCGGTTTGAGCCGCACCACCGTAGTAGTATCGCTCCATGTCTTGAACTGTTCTTACATAATTTCGTGCCATTTTAATCACTCTCCCCTCAATGCTTTGTCGGCAAGTCGGTGAACATCATCCCACGACATGTTTGCCATTTCAGTAGTATCGGGAACGCGAATTGAAGTGCTGTCAGCACTCTTTGCGAAAGTTTCTCCTGTGGTTGAAACATTGCTGATGCGTTGGTCAAGCGCGACAACAGCCTTTTGGAGTTCAAGAAGAGGCTTGCGAGCATCAAACTCGGTCTTTGCCTTCTCGTTCTTCGCGATAGTCTGTTCTGCCGCGAGCCTTTCTGCGAAGTAGTTGCCAAGTGAGCCTTTGAACTGCTGTTCAGTAGCCGCCGCCTTGTAAACTTCGTAAGCGGCTTCAATATCGGACTGTGAAACATTTTCACTGTTCAAGTATTCAGTCGCTTTGATGACATTGGTGTTGCCTTTTGGAGCCGCACCAAAGTCCATTTTCGGTCGCTTGGAGGATTCGCCTTCACCTGCACCCTCAAGAGAACCTTGTCCTCGGTGGGTGTAGCCCGGCTCGCCCGGTCCATATCCTTTGTTCACGCTATCAAAATGGGCGCGAGCGTCAGCAATGTCATGTCCTTGACTCTTTGCTGTTTGCTCAAGCCAATTGAGATAGTCCATCGTTATCATATCTTCTGCTTTTGCTGTCATGTCATCACCATACATCATGTCTTCGTTCTCGTCATCCTCGTCGTCGTCGTCGTCCTCATACATTCCCATTTCCGGGTCTTCGTCGTCGTCGTCGTCGCGAGGTGGAGTTTTCATCTTTGGTTTATCACCGAATGGTCCGGGGTCGCCGTCGCCATCGGGGTCAAGTGAACGAGGCATTTTCCCTTTTTCGGAATCCTCGTCCTTCTTTTTCTTGTCGTCTTCTTCGTCATCCAATTTCTTGGATAGCCTTTCTAATACGCTTTGTAGTTCGCTCATTGGGTCAGTCATTGTATCACCTGTGTCTTCCTTGAGAATGCGAAACTGCGCTTCGGGATTGATACCCTTCTCACAAATCGTAACCTCATGGAGTTCCATACGACGAATCTCGCGGTAATCTCCGCGAGTAGCGTCGCTTTTGTTGACGCGCTCAAAGGCTTGACCGCCTATTGAGAACGACCGCAGGTTGCCCTTGCGGATTTCGGATGCAACTTCGCGAGCCTTTTCAATATCGCCGCGTAGTTGAATGACAACAAACATTCCGGTATCGTCCACTTCGGACTTCCATACGCGGCCATTGCTGTCAGTGTAAGAGGGAATCACTGTTCCCACTTGAATGTTAGAGTGTGCAAGTTGCACATTGCGGAATCCTTCTGCTTTCATGAATCCGTTAAACGCATCTTTCAAAGCACCGCGAGTAATGAGGTCGCCTTGCTTGTCAACCATCTCAACAGAAGCATAACCTGCGACAACCAAATCATCACCGAACCCCTTGAGAACAAGAGGGGTGGATTGAGAGGGTGCAAGAATTGCCATTGTCTTCGTTCATGCGCTACAAGTATATCAAACGCGCGGGTCAGTAATTGTGATGTTGCCGCGATGGTCAGTGATGGCTTCTTCGCCTTCAGTGGTGCGAATACGCTTCGTTTTTTTGTTGGTTTCGGCAGGTTTTTCTTTGTATTCGCGAGCCGCAGGGTCAAAGTCCGGCATTGTGTCATCATTCATGTTGGTTGTTGGACCTCGCGGGGACTCAACATCTGCATCTGCGAAATCAACACCAAGACCTTCAACTCCGGTGTGTGTTATCTTCTCCTTACGCAATCGCTCAAGCAACTCAAGACCGCGTTTGATGATTTCTTCTTCTTTCGGGAGTATCTTTTTTCGTTCTTTTCTGTGTCCTGCGGGTTCTTCCGGTTTCACTTCATCGTCTTCATCGCGATTAACCCTGTCAATCATCTTCTCGGAGTCGCGCTTCAACAACACTGTTGCAATTGGTTGCCAAAACTGTCGCATATCTTCGGACAGTTTGAACAAGTAATCATCAGTCCCCCACATACTCTTCTGTGGTTTCAGCATCCAACCACCGTCTTCTTTGATGACATCGTAAATGACTTCATCATGAACCGCAGGGAACTCAATGTGAATGCGACCTTTCTTCAATCGCGCTCGGTGTGGCACTTTGGATTCACCAAGCATGATGGATAGCGACTCAACGCTATCCGCCGCTTGAGGGTGAGCATCACGGTCAATACGCGCAGAACGGATTGTGAATACAGGGTGTTCGGCTTGATTGGATGAAACGCCTGTGCAGAATACACTCACATACTCCCCTTTGTCAAAACCTCTCGGTCCTTTCGCGCTTCCAATATCCATGTAATGATTGCCTTCAAACTCAACAGAACGCGAACCGTAGTTTTCGGGGTGCATGATTGGACCAACACCGATGCGATAATTTGTGCCTTTGCGGTCAAGAACGATGACATCAACCTTCTTTTCCTTGCTTAACAAAATCCACTTCGGGTGTCGTATCTCGCCTCTCATGTAGGTAGCAGAAGCATCGCGCAACAGAATATCGCTTGGTGCTTCGTCGCGCAACAACGAAACCGCTTGCGCCAAACCTGCATCATCACTGCGTTTTGTGTTGTATGGTTCGGGCATCTTGACGGTTTCTGTTGATTCAAATTGTGCGCGTAAGTGTCTTACCCTATCTTTGGCGGGCATGTTGTGTGTCTTCTCATCACCTGCTTCAAGCAAATCAATGAAGTAAACCATCCTATCACCAACGACGGCGTGAACAACGAAATCTTTGTCATTCACTTTAGGAATGTCCTCTTCACAACAGTCTGCTAACTCAACAAGTTTCATCTCCGCGTTGTATGCTTTGACGCGCTTACCTTTCTTTTGCAGAATGACAGGCTCACCGCTTGGTATGTGCGAAGCAATCCAATCGCCGCTAAATCCGCGAAGGTGTTTCAAATCATCAAGGTCAAAGATTCTGTGCATTGATTTGATAGGAACAGGTCTGCCATCATCTTTGATGAGTAAAGTATCGTCTGTGACCCTATCCGCGCACAGTTGAAAGAACTGTTGCGAGTTGTTGGTTGCCGCGTCCATTGCGACTTGTGCGGCGCGTTGGTCTGTGTTCATGCCCTCTCCCGCCGGTAGTTGAGAAGAAGTAATCTGTAATGGTTGTTGCTCATGGTTTTGGTAAATTGAACCATCGTAATTGTTCATTCCTTCAAAGCAATCTTTCAGCAAATCGGGAGATACATGCGCTACATGCCGCCCTGCTGATTGGTGAAAGTGGTTCTTCTTCGGATTATCCAACAACAGTTTGTTGCTTTCGGGGTCTTCATGTCCCATGTAAGCATCGCGGAATAAGAAGGCAGGGTCAGCAGTTATTCCTACTTGGTCTTTACCCGCCAAGCAATCACTGATAGCAGGAAGAGGCGCGTGGTCGGGATGACGACCTCCGACTTTTTGCTGTATCAATTTAGCAGGTGCGGCTCCCCTCTCACCTTTCAACTTCGTTGGGTTCGCGAGTTCAGCGAAGACCTCCTTCAATTTTCTCGGTAGTTTCTGCATCGCTTTCTTTTGAGCCATCAAGGTAAATGTGTCGCCCAAGTCGGAGGCATAAGGTGTGCCTTGTGTTTGAGATTTGATGTCCTGCAACACAGCGTTCAACGCCTTGATTTCTGTCCTTTGTGAGATAAACTCATTACGCCGCCTATTACCATGAGCCTCATGCATACTAACCCCCTCTCCGCCACTCATCAACGGGATTACAGTTTGACCGTCCACGCGATATGTTCCTTCATGATGATGGTCGCCTAAATTGCGAATGAAATTATGCTTCGCGTTCTCAATTGGTTCTTGACTGTCCTTGTTGTGAGGAATGTATCGGGCATACACTCGCTTCATCAATTCCTCGGTGCTGTTTTTGTCCTTACATGCATTACGCGCTCTATTAAAGACGGTTTGAACAATTCTGTATTCCTTTCCTAATTCGGGGTCTTGACGACCTATATCGCCATTGACAAACGCTTCAAGCACATGATTGCCCGTTGGTTCTTGACCTTTGGTTGCCAAAGGTGCGAAGTGCTGTTCCGCGTTTCTCAAGTCCGGCGCAGGTTCAGTAAACGACATGCGCGGAACTGTAAAGTCGCGGATTTCATTTCTCAAATCTTCACTACAAAAGTCCGCTATGTCAAGTTCTCCAACATCACCGTCTTCTTTGAGATAATGCACTTTGCCATCTCTAAGGAACTTCTCGCGCTGTTCCGGTGTCTTGTTTCGCATAAACCGTTCAGCCATGTTGTAAACAACTGCCATGTTCGGGTGAGCCTCGTTGTTTTCTCGCGCTGTTCCTGTGCGGAGAGCGTTAGGGTGAGTTGCTTGAATAAGAGGAATGAAGACTTTTGTTGCTAATTTTGTTGCTTCATGTGTTTGTAGCGCGTGGTCTATTTCGTATTGCATACGCTCATGTGGAGATGGTGTTGGATTGACACCCGTTACTTTGTGCGCGTGTTTCATTTGTTGATGCAGTTGTTGAGTTGCCAAGTCAGCGATGTCCTCTTTACCATCTCTTACTGCATCGCGGACTCTTTCACGGATTGTTTTGCAAGCCCACTGATAGTGTTGTTGCTCGGAAGGCGCGCTGTTCAAGCGTTTCACTTGTCCCTCATCATTGACATAGAAGCCTTTGAACTCTCCTTCTTCTGCACTCTCCAAGATTCTTTTTCGTGTGCCATAGTCCAATTCACCAACAGGTGTTCCTTTCGCGTCGGTTGTGTTCGCGAGAATGAACTCTTTCAGTTCCCCCAATCCTGCAAATGACTTGTTGTGCAAGGCTTGAACTCTCAAAATCTTACCATCACCATGCGCACCCAACGCTTTCGTGTATTGCTCGCTGTCGTATATCGCACTGCCGTAGTCTTCAAATGGTTCAGTGCCAACCAACTCACTTGCCATATCAGCGTCGGGTCGCCCCAAGACATCTTTGTGGTCTTTGGACGACAGGATTGACTTTGAGTTCGCGGCTCTCTCCTTCCACTCTTCGTGATGTTTTTCATCGTGAGTTGTCGGATGATGATGCGCGTTAGCGACCAACAAATGCTTTCTTGCTAACATCGCGAGAGCGTCGTCTTTGGTTAGATTGGTGTTGTATGAATGGTCGTAAAATCCACGCTTTTTGGTCGCCTGTTCCAATTCACTGTAAATCTGTTGACCACTGCGAAATGTCCTTCCGTCATCCGCTTCTCTCATCGCGGCGGCTCTTTGCGCTCTATGCGTTGATGAAGGGTGATAGGAATAGTTGTTGTTGGTTCTGCCCGACTTTGCTTCTGCGGACAGAATACCACCCATCGGCATGTCTATGCTGTAAGGGAGTAAACAATGCAAGAAGTTCAATCCCGGCGACGCGGGGTAGTATTGAGGATTGTTTTTCAAAGCCATCTCAAACTCTTCTTGAGAGAAGTCCAAATCAAGGCTACCCTCTCCCGGTCTGTTTTCATCTTCCGGCAAAGACATTATTTCGCGCGTTGCTTGTGATTGCGACTTACCATCGGGTCGGCTTGGATAGGCTTCATATTCAACTCGTTTACCGTCCGCTAATCTCGCTTCCGCGCTATCCTTTTCTTCTTTACTCGCGCCCATTTCATTGAGCCATCTTCGCAAAGACTTGGCGTGTTCAATCCTTTCAGCGTTGCTCATGTCGTCGGTGTATTGCCAACTTTGCATAACGGGTTTGTTGCCTTTGTAGTTGCCTCTCGTATCGGGAAGGCCGCGAGAAGGGAAAATCTTCGGAGGCACTTCTTTCGCCAAGTTGCTGAAAAACACACCGGGGGCAAACTCCGCAAAAGCGTCTGCTATCTCATGCCATTCGCGCGAAAGTGAACCCATACCATTACCTAAAGCGTGAACAACAAAGTCAAGCGGTGTTTCTTCGTATTCCGGTTTGTCCTTCGGATGAAAAGTGTGGTCTTTCAATTTGTGAGTGTGGTTGTAATTCTCAAGCAAACCGAAGTGTTCTGCCGTGGATATTTGATGATTCGCGCTCGCTACAATGTGATTCTGTGCTTCTTGCACATCTTCGGGCGACACGATACCCAACTTGATTGCATATTCAAAGTCGGGAATAATCGGCATTTCCTTCTTGTGTTTGATGCCTGTCACTTTACGAATGTTCGCCGCTATATCCCTACCAAGCACTTCTTCAATCATCTCATCATAACGGTCTGCGTCAAACTTGATACCCTTCTGTCGCCAACTGTCATTGACCGCTTCGGGGTCTTTCGCAAACTCTTCGCGCCTTCTTTGGATTGAGTTCTTACCTGCGACGCGTTGCCAATTACCTTCTGCGTCCAAAACAAGTTTTGGTGAACGGTCTTGAAACCCTTTCATCTGCTCATCGCTTGGTCGTCCCGCGACTGTTCCTGCATGTGAACTGCCGGGGAAGCCGGAATAGAGTTGATGCAATGCTTTGGAAAACAACTTCATGTTGCGAGATACGAAACCGCGCGCATGTCGCTCATTACCAAACGCCTCTTCAAGTAGCGAATCATCAAAACTCTCGGAGGCAAGGAACTTCCCGTTCTCGTCTGTTTTTGCGCCTCCGCCACTCACCATCCAATCAATTACTTTGAGTTGGTCTTCATAGTCAAGCATCGTGATACCAAGCATAACGGGTAAGAATCCCATCTCGCGATGTCGGTTTTGTTTCACCATGTCATCAATGTTCGCGTAGGTCATCTGTCCTGTGTCTTGGTCATACAAGTCGCTATCAAACAATTGGTCGCTTGGAACGCCGCGCAACTCATACATCTTGTGGTGGAAAAAATCATTGATGTCGGGCTGTCTGCTTTGAGGGAACTTTTCTCTATGCGCTTCCCTAAACCTTCTCAACGCTTGCTTTCTCAATTTATCATGTGTGACACCATCACCACTCCACTTACCAAGCATGAGGTCGCTTGTCGTGGCAGGTGGCATGTGCTTTTCAGCCTCAATCATCATCTCGTCCAATTTGCCGGGTGAACGATGATATGTTTCTTGAATGAGATTGAAGGCCAACGGAGTATGACCGTGTAGGTTAGGTGTTGCGCCCGGACGACCAAAGAAGCCGAGTTTTGCTAAATGATGCGCCTTATGAGGTTGGAACTCGGTGTGTTGACGGTTTTCGCTGTGATTACCTCGCCAACGGTATATGCGTTCTAACGCCCTTCTGCGCGCTTTTGGATTCGGGTCATCTGTGTCTAAATCTCTTCCGACAACATCGCGCATTTTTCGCGAGTGCCGTTTACCCACACCTGTCTGCGCTCCTGCGTGGCCTTCACGCATCATACGCCGCCATGCTCTATCGGAGAGGGTTGCGGATTCACCATACCCCTGCTCGCCTACATTCGGCGCGCCGGGCTGTTGGTCTTGTGCTGTTCTTTCAATCTCAACAGCCTTTTGGATATGCGCTTCAACTTCGCGAATAAATGGTGGTAGCGCGTAGCCGTAATTGAGCAAATTGTTTCTGCTGAACAGAACATCTGCGGCTTCGTTGAGTGCTTCGGATTTGTGAATGAATCGTGCTTGAATGTAGTCGTTCATCACGCGTTGGTGATAACGAACTGCATTCTCTTTTGACACACGACCACCACCTCAATAGTAGTCTGTTAGATTAAACGCGCTTGGTGGGCTTTTATCCGGGTCGCCACCTGCGTTGTTTTCGTGAGCAGGTAGTGCGCCTTCATGTGGATTCGCTTTGATATTGCTTAGGTCAACAGACTCGGCCTTTGGTTCAGCGCGCTTGACATCTTCAACATCAACCGGCATTTGATTCGTCCAATAATAACCGGGCTTGACAGTTTCAACACCGCGAACACTTTGGAACGCGTCAGCATTCTTTGAACCAAACTTGCCTTCAACGGCTTTGGCTTCTTTGAGTAGTGCTTCTAAATCGGGCGCGTGTTCACCTGCTTCAACTTTCATTGGTTTCATTGTGGGTCAATCCTCCTTCCTTCTGCTTCTGCGGCGACATTTGCCATCGCGTGAATATCTTCCCAACTCATTTCGTGCCATTCTTCATTTGTTGATGGCATTGCTATACCTAAACTTTCGTTGACTCCATCACCTGCTTTAGCGATAACTTCGTCGCGGTCGCCGCGAAGTGGGTCGCCCCATACATCTTCGCTCGCAGGTGTTATGGCTTTGACAAATCCCGACTTACGAAGCATGGCTTGAGGATTAGACACTTGCTTTCGCAACATGTTCAATTCCGCGTCCATGCTCTCCATTTTACCAATGAGTGCTTTCATCAATAACATAGCGTTGGGTTCATCACTCAAGTATCACACCTGCCCTTGCTTTTTGAAAACGCCGCCGATTCTGTCCGGGCCAATATAGCCCAAAGGTCGCGCTTCTCCTTTAGCAATGACATTTTCAATACTGTTGAATTGCATTACAGGAACGCCACCCGCGTATCGGTCGTTGACACCTTCAATTTTGTTATCAGTTTGCGATTTGTAAATCGCGGTGACATCATCAGCGAGATAATCGCTTGTTGATTGAATACTGCGCAGAAATTGTTCTGCTGATACAAGGTCGTTGTTTGCGAGAGCAACTTTGAACTCCGCCATCGCGGTTTCCAACTTACGAACCATCGGGTCCATCTTATTCAGTAGGTCGGTCATGGATAACCCCACTACCGCCCGACTCTTGAAGGTATCGGCACTTAAAACCCGCTTTCTTTGTTCTTGCTTGTTGGGTCTTTCGCGGCATCAACCGCATCAAGTGCTTGTTCAGTAATGGTTTTTTCCGAGCCGCGTTGATTTTTCTTTGTTTTCGGAGAACCGCTTAGATGAGTTTCGGATGAAAGAGGCGCAGGTCCGTTATCGCGTTGCCCTGTGCCTTCACCAAGACCAACCATGCCCCCTTTCTCCATCATCATGATTGGTTGCCCTTGTTGGCCGGGCGGAGGTCCGCCGCCCGGAGGTAGCCCCCCGCCTCCGGGTGGCATCATTCCCCCGCCCGGAGGTAGCCCTTGTTGTGGCGGCATAGGCATTCCGCCACCGGGCATAGGAGGTGCGCCACCCATCGGAGGTGCGCCGCCTCCGCCTTGTGGTGGTTGTTGTTGTTGTTCCTGTGGGTCGGGCTTTGAGTAAACGAATCGTATGTCGCGACCTGCATCTTCTGTAAGTTCTGCTTGGAAACCAAGTTGTTGCATACGCTGTGCGATATTGACTTCTTGCTCATCGCGGCGTAGTCTTGTAACATCATCCTCTTCTTCGTTCGGATAAAGTGTCAATTCCCAATCTTCAACACCCATCGCTTGAAGTAATCGCGGAAAAAGATTCTTCGCATAGATTTTCTGTCCGTATTCAACAGCGCGATTTGTTACAAGGATTTGCATACCCTCATTGTTGAGTCCACCGGACTTGCCCGCGTCCATCATGAAAATGCTTGATACGCCATAGAACGCGGCAATTCGCATTCTTACTTCATCACGAACTTGCGCGTATTGCATTTCATCAAGGCTATCCATAAAACGCACGAACTCAACTTTACCACGACCCGATGCTGATTCAATACCAACTTTCGGAATGTAGTGAGGGTCGCGCTCCATCTTTTCTTCTGCGCCCTTCCAAAACGATGCAGTTGATTGAATGTTATCGGTTGTGATTGCGAGAACACCGCGAGGTATTCTTCGCTTTTGATACGCGAGGTAAATGTAATTGTCCATCGCTGTGAGTGTTTGTGCCTGTCGCCACATTGTAGCAACAGGGCTACGACCATACAGTTTTGACGGATTGTATTTGCTTGTGTGAATAATCTCACCGTCAATGTAATACTGCGTTTTACCACTACCTGCTGTGTTGATGTAATGAACATCTTGGAGAGGTAATCCGCATCCGGCTACATCGCAGTTGTGATGGTCGCCATTGTGAGGATAAGTTTTGTCGCGGTGAACAGGACAAATAAGATACCTGCCACCACGCGACCCTCTTTTATCAGCGACTATTCGCATGAAGGTTGGGTCGCCACGCATGATTTCTTTAATACGGAAGAACGAAATCTCTCCGTTATCGGGGTCAATAAAATACTCCTTGATGAGAATTAGAAATGCGTCATCAACAATATCCAAGTCCCACTCAATCTCGCGCATAACATCCATAAATGATTGGTCCATACTGTTTCTTTGTTCCAAAAACCAACGCGGGTAAAGGATTTGGTCAACATCGGGAACATCAAACTCTTCGTTGCCGCAAACGCGACATTGCTCAACAGTGTCGTGTTTGTATTCTTCTCCGCAGTTGGTGCATTTCTTGTGAAACTTCTTTTGCCAATAATGACCGCGCCTAAACACTTCTTGGCAAAGCGTGTTGATTGTTGTTCTCAACACAACAGATTCTTGCACTGTCGCGTAAAGAGCAGGAATGCTCACACCTTGAACAAGGACAGGCTCTTGAATACCTGCCTTCCATAAAGGCATAATAGGTTCGGGTGTGGTTCGTCTTCGGAATGGTTTTGATAGCGAAGATAGAAAACGGCCAACTACGCCTCTCTTTTCTTCTGCCATCAAATCAACCTCTCTATGCGGTGAACATCATCAACGAGTCGGATAACTTCGTTGTCCCGTTGTCCCCATGCAAGAACTTCATGCTCTTCAACTTTCCACTCTCGGAGCAACTTATCGCGCTCTTCGGGAACATCTTTCCAATTTTCCCACTTCACTACGCGGTAAAGTTCGTCCCTTCTTGCTTTCACAAGGTTGCTCTTAGCCCCCCTCAAATCAAGCAACTGCAAGACAGCAGTAGCCTGTGCTTTCTTCATTTGCAAATGTGGGCGAATACCTTTCAGTAGTTTTCTCAAATCATCCGCGCCATAGAATTGAAGACGATGTTGTGTGCGTTTACTGTTCTTGTGTATTTTCAAATCAGTTTGTAGCACACCACAACCGAGAGATTTGTGCAACTGCTCACAATGAATCTTACCACGGCCACCCGTCGCGACAAAACCGGCTCTTGGTTCGCCTCGCTTCGTAATTGTGATGTAGCCATCAGCGTCAAGGAAACCTGCCGCATAAGCCCAAATATCCTTGACAATAACAAAGTCATCGCGGACTATTCCGTAGTTCGTCCCTATTTTCTCAATGTCGTATTCAACACCATGCATCTTCAACAGCGATGCCATTTTGCGAACGCTAAGATGTTTCGGAGAACCGATTGAATTAAAAATCTCATTTGATGATAGCGGTCCTCTTTCTGTAAGGACATTTGTTGCGCGCGTAAGCCAAATGGCCTCTTGCTTTTTGATATTGTCAATTGAATGCAATGTTTGCTTCCATTGCTTCTTCGCGTCTTTTCTCATTTGATTTGCTTGCAACCACATTTCCAATTGGTTTTCGTCAAAATCACCTTCAACTTGAGCCAATTTTGAGATGACATCATTCGCCTTCTCCCATTCACTACATGCTCGCCTCAAAGCAAACTCTCGCGAAGAACCGTGTTTTCTCAACGCTTGCAAGTCCCTGTCGGACACACCAAGACCGCGTATAGATGAAAGGTGATTCTCCGTCCATGAAATTGACTTGAGTGTTGAATCAACCTCTTCACGCTTTGCTAATCGTATGGCGTTGATTGCAAGGTCAATATCATCTCGCATATCCTTTCTTTCGCGACGAGCCATTCGCAATTCTTTGACCATCGCTTCCGCGTCTTTACCAAACATTGATTGAAACCAACCGTTTTGCGGCATGTTCTTTTTCAGTCGTTGTGTGACAGCATCAACAATTTTGTCTTCCTCTTCCTCTTCCTGTATCTTGTTTGGTTTTGGTGGGTCAGTCGCACCGGCTAATTCTCCTTGACCTGCGGAAGTTGTAGGTTCACCATCGCCAATTTTACCGCCTTGAATTGAGTTTTTCAATAGCGACTCAAAGACATTTTCAAACGCTTCGTCTTTGAGAATTGACCCCGACCACATGACAATCACTTACCGGCCCATGCATCACATGTGTAATCTGCGCGGCAAGTAAAATCATACCATTCACAATAGCCTGTTTTTGGATTATCTGTCGCTGATTCGTCCCATGCTTTGCAGTTGCCACAGCACTTATTGCTTTCACATGGTCTGTAATTCGGAGCATCTTTCTTGCCCTTCATCAAGCCCCACGCTTCTTCAAGTGCTTCACTTGGTATCATTTCTTCTTCCCCTTCTTTTTACCGCCACGGAACTTACCGCGACAGTATTGAACAGCCCAACCGTTTGCATACGCAGACGGATAAACCTTGAACTTTCTTTTCGCCGCCGCTTTACCTGCGGGACAAAGTTTCTTCTCCAACATTTCAAACGCGGCATTGTTGCACACGCAATGGTCGCAATTGCATTCTTCGTTCATATTATCACAGTCCGTCCATCAAAATGACATCACCATGAGGGCTAATTTTGACATTATCCATTTGGTTGATGAGTTTCTTACAATCCTCTTTTGACTGACCACATGCTTTACAACAGTCGTCTAAACTACAAGCACCGCCTTCTTTTTTCAAGCAAGCGATGATGTCCTTTTTTGCTTTCGCGTCATCGTCATTATCTTCTTTTAATACATACCATGCTTCATCTATTGGCTTCAACAATTCCACCTCCTTAACGCCGCGCCCTTCGGTGTAAGTTTGCCTTTCTTACTCGTCGGACCTTTTACGCCACCCATCCGCGCGCAAAAAGATTTGCGGCGGTTGGCCTTCTTACTACCGGCTTTCAATTTGCTCGGTTTCGTTGTGACAGGTGGTTTGAGATTCGCGCCACTTTTTCGCTTCGCGGCGGCACGACCTTTAGCATTCAATCCACCCTTGCGACTGTGCTTGTTTGGATTGTAGCCGTGAAATGGTTTACTTCTTTTTTTGGCTTTGAGAACTTCATTTGCCAATTCAAAAGGTGAACAGCAATTGCAAAATGAAACTTCTTTTGCAATATCTTCATCACTCATCATCGCTAATTCTTCTGCCGTAATCGGCTCATGCATTATGTATTCGTATTCAGTCAATCAATCAACCCCGCCATCATTTCGTCAATATCCACAATTCGTTCGCGGAACTCGGTTGTTCCCCAATGCGCCAATGCGAGAGCGATAGCAAAGTCATCGTGGCGACCGATGCTATCCAACTTGCCCTTCTTGGACATACCAAACATGAGTAGTTCGCGTTCTAACTCGCTCATAAGGGTTCGGGAAGACTCATCGCCCCACGGTAGCCTCATTTGCTCTTTCTCAAAACGCATGACCAAACCCATGAGTAGCGACTCTCGGCGTTGGCGTGTGGATATAAATGTCTTAATTGGTAAGTCTGTGTCCGCGCGAAGTTCAGTTGCAAAAACACGCTGAAAGTTGTTGGCTTCAAGTTCAATCACATCGGGATTAAACTTCGCGTTGATTTTTTGAATCTCCGTAATCTGTGTGCGGAAGTCCATGTTCTTTCTGCGAACAACATGAACCAACTCAAGCAGTTCGGGATTCGTTGATGGACGACGAAGCACAACCATAACCGTGTAGTCAGCACTTCTGTCCGATGAAATAGCAGGGTCCCAACCGACGAAGTATTGGTCATCGGGGTCGCCAACTGCGCGATTGAGCAATGTCAAGTCGCTGTCCTTCGCGGCTTGCAAAACAACAGACGGGAACAAACTGCTCATATCGTCCATTGGTTCGCACAAATACTCACGCGCAAATGCAATGGCGGGCATGTCGTTGCGACGCGCATCAAGCGATTCCAAGTCCCATCGTTCCGGCCAAAGAGCGACACCCTTCGCATCAATTGCGGGATAAGTTTCAACCAAATACCCCTCACGCTGTTCCAATTCGGTGTAAAGGTCAGTTGGTGTAAACGGTGTTCCGACAATCATCAGTTTTGACGAGTGGTGCAGGGTTGGCACAAGAACTTCATAGAACCAACTCGCGACTCTTTGTAGTTCCGTATCTGTCGTTCCCCACAGAATGTCGTCGCAAAGAATGAGGTCGGGGTGAATACCACGAATTGCACCACCGACCGACTTCGCGCTGATGTTTGAACCGTTCGTGAAACCAAAGAATGTCTTTGACCACGAATCTGCTTTCTTCATCTTCGCGAGAAACGGTATGCCATCTATGAGGTCGTTGAGTGTCCTCATGTGGTGAATGGATTGGTGCAAACTGTGGCTGATGAGAACAGCCTTGCATTTTGGATTGAACGCGACTTTCCACAGAAGGTAGCCGAGAAACAGTGTTGATTTACCGTGGTCACGCGCCGCTTTAACACAATATCTGCGTTGTGCTTCAAGATTGTTGAACCATTCTTCGTGATGCCATGAGAGTTGAAAGCCGAGAATGTCCTCAAAGAAGAACTTGAAGTCGCGCTTCGCTACTTCATAGTCAATTTCTTCAAGGGTTTCAAGGCTCAAGCCCTCCATAGCCCATCATCACCTGTGCTTCAAAATCATCAACGCGTTCCATGCGCTACTCATCGGGTCTTCGCTAAAGGCAACCAAAGGTCGCGCTTTGACTTCTTCTTCTTCTTCCATTGGAGGTGGTTCGTCGGCTTTCGGTGGTTTCGGTGCTTTTGGTGCTTCCATTGGTGGCGGTGAATCGTCGTCCATATCCGGTCCAAATCCTCGCCTCTTAGCGTGTTGTTCCATCATTCTTCGGTGATAAGGTGTCAGTCTTCGCCTACCCCCACTCTTTGTAGGAACGCCTCTTACCGCCTCTTCTAACTCACCAAAGTCTTTTCCTTCGTAGCCTCTCATTGCATCAACAAGTGCGCGAGAAGTTTTACCTCGCGTTGTTTTTGCACCACCGAACGCTTCATCTCCCGAAAAGTTCGCGTAAAGGTCTTCTTCCGGCATTGCTGTGTCAGTAGCCGCCGCTTCAACAGCCGGTGCGCTTGCGCCTCCCTCAACTGCTTCCACAGGTGTTGGGATTGGTGATGCTGTTTCGGGCTTTGCTGTTGTCGGCCCTTCCATTGGTGGTGGTGTATCTGCCGGTGCTTCTTCTGTCATTGGAGGTGCTTCTTCTGTCATTGGAGGTGCTTCTTCTGTCATTGGAGGTGCTTCTTCTGTCATTGGAGGTGCTTCTTCTTCTTGGAGAGGGAGTGATGTTCCGCGTTCTCCGATGTCCCTAATCCTGCGTCGCAAACTCATCTTCGCTCTTGGGTCATCTATTTTCGCTTGAGTTTCCGCGCGTTTCGCTTCCAATTCTTTCAACTCATCCTTTTGGGCTTGAGTTCCACCACTGTGCATACTGTCTTTGTAACGACGAATCTCCTCGTCTTGGTCTGTTCTTAATCCTTCGTTGCTGATACGACCGCGCCTTGAGGTTGTGCCTTCAACTATCGCTTTTGGAGTGTTCTTGATACCTTGTGCCAATCTTGACATTCTTGCGCGGAATCCCTCTTTGGCTGAACCGTCTGCTTCGCGACCCATTCTGCCGGAGAAGAAATCTTTTGCCGCACCAAGAGCCTGTCGCCCTTTTTCTCTTGCGCCTCTTGCACCTGCCGCGATACTGCGACCTGCCGCATCAAGAGCGCGACCGCCCATTTCTTTCGCTTTAGCACCTGCGGCACTCGCGTATTCACCTGCTGTTATAGGTTTACCTGCCTCCGCGCGCTCTTGCAATCTTTGAGTTTTGCGTTGTTGTTTTATTTCAGCACGATTGGCTCGTCCTTCGCGACGCATATCTCCTGCACTTGTAGCGCGGTAGTTTTGTGATTGGTCCATTATCATGCCACGCGGGGCGTTGCCTCCAAATTGAGTTGCACCACCTGCCCCTGCAAGTGCTTGCCCCTGCGGTCGTTGTTGCTGTTGCAACTGTTGAGCCTGTGGATTCTTGGTAATCATTTCTTTGAGAAGAATGTCGGGGTGAGTTTGGTTGACGCTTGACATCGCCTTTAGAATAGGCGCGTAAGAGTTGTCGGTGTCATCAAAGAGGACATAATTTGCTTCTTGCAAAGTGTGTCCTTTTTTATACATATATTCCATTGTTCCGAGGATTACCCCATCTTGCATCATGCTACTATTCCATTGTATTTCGTCTTTCATATTCATTATAAGACCTCCATGCATGACGCTTTGATAATATCAACCACATCGCGTCCTACTTGAAAATGTTTCGCAACTCTATCCCAATCCCCAATACTCATCGCGATAGCGCGAACATCAGCCGGTTCAAGTTCAACTTTCTTTGCCAAAAATCGCATGTCGTGTGCGTTTTTTGGATTGAGATTGACGCGTGAAACAGATTTCATGATGCTCGCATCTTCCCATGTATCGTGTCGCTGAACGCGTTCCATGATTGTCGCGATAGCACCCATCGGGTCGTCTTCGGAGAACTTGAATTGGTCGGGGTCAAACTGTGGCGCGAATGCGGGAAACGGTGAGAACCCACCTGTTGCGCGGAATCCTGTGCTTCCACCTTGAGCCGCGAACGGGTCATCAGCAGATGGCTCTTGAGTAAGTTGGTCTAACGGTGGACCGCCACCTGCTCCACCATCGCCACCATCGGGCGGAGGCAACGCGCCACCCGGCGCACCTGCTGTGTCGTCCATGTCAATGTGATGAGGGATTGTGTCGTAATAGTGCGCTGTGTCGGGGTCAATTCTATTGCTCATTACATGGTGGTCATCTGCGATACCCATTGCTTCAAAGTCAACAGGTTCGCCCCCTTGTTGGACAGAAAATGAGTTCCAACCTTCAATGACTGATTGAGGGGCGGGAGATGAACCAAGAGCCGCATTCACATCGGAATCTAACTCTTGCGCTGTTTTCAACATCGCCATCAAACGAATTGCACCATCGGTTCGTCCTCTATCCATTCCTTTGATTTTCTTCGCGAATTGACCCTTGTGTTTCCGATATAGATTGGCAACATCGGGATTTTGCTTTATCTCCAAGTGGTTGCTAATTGAATTGAGCAAGTTGTTGAATTGAGTTCCCGAACCTTGTTTACCTCGCCCCAACATGGCTTGAGCAATAGGTGCGCGAGCCATTTGATTTGCCAATTGTTTACCTACACCTTGAGCCATCAAGTCTTCAATGACATTTGCAGGAGGGCGACCTGCCCCTGTGTGTGGAATAAAGAAGCGCGGGTGTCTTTGAGCCACAGTTGCAAGAATATCAAACGGACTGATTTGACCGTAAAAGGCTTGATTGCGTCGCGCTTCACGATGATGTTCGGGGAATGCATGTGTGTTATCGGGGTGAGTAGGGTCGCGCTCATTTGAATTGTATCGTCGCAACAGTCCACGCATTTTTCCATCTTCGCCCGGTGCGCGTATGATATGTTGAGGTTCAAGAACATTTGACCTTAACCCCAATTGACTCTCAAAACCCAACTCTTTGTTGAGGTCTTGAAACTCTTTGTGAGTATGGAACGCGGCAGACTCCAATGCGCGACCTGCTGTTGGGTGTGGCGCGTTGTTAGCGTGGAGATTGATAACATCACCACGGTGGTTGGTTGTTTTTCTGCGAGATGAAGGAACTCTTCTTGCTTCGTGAGTGCCGTATGTGTTTGTCTTGTAAGCAGGGTTCAATTCACCGTTCTCGTCAAACGGACGCGGGAGTTTGTTTTTGTCATCACCGTGTTTATTCTTAATTGCGTTGAATCGTGCCGTTGCTTGGTTCATCACATTCTTCGCGAAACCCAAAGCCTTCTCTTTCGGATAACCTTGCGCGATAAGTTCGTCAGCATAGAAGCGAGCCGCCGCTTCTTTCGGCCAATAACGCATATCGTCGGGAATCTCCGCGTGTGGTTTGTTGGTTTTATGGTCTATGTGAAAGTGGGACATCTCATCGTGTGGTGAATCCGGGCCGGGGAACGACATACGCACCAATGTGCCATCGGGCAGTTGCTTGAATACACCCTTACCCTTCAAGATAATCATGTCATACCACCCCTTCTCACATACAAACCGTAAGCGTGTGCGCCCCACATTGTAGGGTCATCATCCGGGTCGGATTCTGTCGCGCCTGTTGGTGAAGAAGTCATGCGACGATGCGCGTTAGGAGTTGGACCATCGGGTGCAGGGTCAAGCGAAGCGTCGGCTTTACGCAATCCGCGTAACAATTTCTCCAACTTAGCAACGAGTCTGCGATACTCAATTTTGTCAGCATGAGTCATGCGCGGTCTTGACGCTCTTGCTCTCAAGTAATCGCCTATCGGTCCTTTCTTGATGAACTCAAGCGACGCAAGAACTGCTGAATCTCCAAGTGGTGATGAGCCGCCCATTGCCAAATCAGTGGCCTGTGAGTGTTCCGCACCCATTGGTGTTTTTGGTTTGCGGGGCGTGTGAATCTTTTTTGGCCCAAGTAACGCATCGCGATGCTCCGGCGAACCACGGCGAGCGTGTGGCACTCTTGATTCTGTGGTAATGGTAGGAATTGGAGGTGCTAAATCTTGAGTTGGTTGCTGTTCTCTTGTTTCATCTCTTTGTCGCTGTGCCGCTTTTGCTCTTGGATTGGCGAACGCAATTGCCGGTCGCGCATATCGTTGCCCTCGCCCTGTAAATTGACTTACATAACGAGAGTAAATTGGGGACATTCTGCTGTAAGCAGGTGAAAGCAATCCGGCTTGCGTTCCTGCTCTTTGTCGCGTGACACCTTTTGTATTACGCTTTGAACCTGTCCTTAGCGGTTTGCCTTCTCTTTTGCGTCGCTTGTTTTTCACAGTTTCAAGAGTCTTCTTACCTTTGCTTCTCTTTCTGCCTCTTTCTGCGCGTTGTCGCGCACGAACAGTGTCAATGGTTGTAGTGGGTTGAGGCTTGTCCCTGTCGTATTTGGGTTCGTCTTTTGACTTTTTTTTTATGACATCAAACGCGAGGTCCATTGGTTCGCCTGTCATAACACCCATGCCTTGACCGTTAGCGCGTGGATTAGCACCATCAATCGCGTCAGCCTGTCCGACTTGCCCTGCAAGTTCACCTGCTTCTTCGGTAGGTCGTTCTTCATCTTCTTTGTTTTGCTGTGGTATTTTGATTTGTAAGTGTTGAATACCTTGCAACAAACGAGCGCGCTTCTCCTGCTTCTCTTGCTTCTTCGCATTGTGCTTTGCTCGCTCTTCCGAGTCTTCGCGACCTGTGTTTGAATCTTCTTCTAATTCTTCCGCGCTATATCGCGGATTGAATCTCAATCCCGATGTGCTACCTGTCCCCTCTCCCATCGGCATTAGTCATCACCATTGCATATCGCTTCAAAAGACCTTTGGAGAACACTCGGTATGTTGTAATAGAAGATGCACACATCTTCATTACCCGTAAATGCAGACGCGTAAGAGGTGAAAATAAGATGAACTGCGCTTAATTGATGCGCGAGTATGCTCTTTGTTTGAATGAACTTCTCGCCATCATCAACCATGAGTATTTTGAATTGAGTTTCAACATCGCGAAGAATACCCCTGTGCGTATGATACTCCGCATAAATGGAGGGAGCCATATTGCTCACTGCATGATGCCATCGGTCAATGACATGATGTGTAAGTTTGAAAAAACGCGGGAACTCTTCTGTCGTTAATGGGCGACTCAACAACAACAGGTCGTTGTCTGTAATGTCATCGCATTGAATAAATGGCACATACACTGCCTTCTCTTCATTCATGCCTCATCACCCATCAGTTTACCTCGCAATCTGCGCCACACTTCGGGAGATTCCTTCGCTAACTCAACCTTGAGAATGTTAATCGTTTGCGCGTTGATATTTTCTGTCACATTACCTGCGGCGCGGTCTTGAATCTTCATCATCATGTTGATTGTGTCGCGAACTTCTTTGTGAAGCGATACAATGTTGCGCACATATTGTGGGTCATTACGGTCTGCATCATCAAGAAAGAAACCCAATTCACCATTCAAACGATTTAGATTATTGCGGATTGATGTCATTTCGTTTCCTGCTTCAATAGCGATGATGTCCGCCGCACCTTTTTGCACAATAGGCTTGAAGTGATATTTGAGATGGTGATACACGCTTGATTCCGGCATACCGATGTCTTCTGCGATTTCATTTGTAGTCATCGTTGCATTATAGTATGCTTTTTCAAGCGACTCGCGTTTAGGCGATGTGCAAAACGCGCAATCGCTGTTTGCGCCCATGTGGTATTCACCCATGTGGTTGCGGAAGTGGCGGTCTGCTGTTCCTTCGCGCCAACCTTTGTCTTTATCCAATTGCTTCGCAGTGATAATTCCATCACGCATCAATTCTTCCAACATATCGCGTTCCGGGTCTTGACAAAAGTTACAAGATGCTCGCGTAATTCTTTCGCCCACATGTAAGGGCATGGCGAAACACTTGAAAATCATTGTGTTATAGCGTTTTTGATGCGCCCTTTGAAAAAGACACCCCGAATTGCGGGCATTCCGCTTAACAAAACTGCCGCAATCAGTCTTGGCAAGGGTGTTAAAGACTCTTTACTGAACAGAAAGGTGGATAATGAAGAGCGCGATAGAAGATTGAAGGTTTGCCACACTTGCGAACACTATGATGCTCCGCGTTGTGAATTATGTGGCTGTTTCATGAACTTCAAAACAACGCTAAGGTCAAGCGAATGCCCGATTGGTAAGTGGTCAACCTTGATGCGCAAATCTGCGATAAACAATTCCGGTAAAACTGAATAGCGCAAACAGAACAACAAGCAAATACGACAAGTTTGTTGAACTCATGCTGTTGCTGTTGAACGCGATGATGATAAAACAGCCAAGTGTTAGACTGATAAGTTGAACCATAATCATGTCAACGATGACTGATTTACGCATGTTGCTAAAATCGCTAATGGCGGTGAACAAACCGCCCGTCCAATCTCCACTTTGCATCTTAACGACCACCTGTTGCTAATCCGCGCACTAACGAACCAAGACCGCCACCAACACTTTGCATCATACCGGGGTCAGTCATCGCTTCATTCAACATACCTTGCATAATTCCTTGATTGGCTACATTAACCATTTGTTGAAACTGCATGGTTTTTTGCTGAACATTGTTAGACGCTTTGTTGAGGATTTGTGTTTGACTCATCATGACGCTATCAGCCGTTGGCATACCTTGAACGCCGCTAAAATCAAACTTGTAGCCGTCCCCATCTTCAATTAAGCGCGTGTTTGCAAGAATCGTGTTCATTGATACCGCGACAAGACTACTTAACAACGAAACAAGCATGTTCATGTTCTCTCCGTTGTTATCGGAGAGCCATTTGTCAATCATTGGATTGCTTGTTATCATCGCGGACAAAATCTCCATCTCCGAAGGAGGTGCTTGATATTGGAAACCGTATTGCTGTTGCTGTCCCCACTGCTGTTGTTGATTTGACACTTGTTGTTGTCCGTTCGGCAAACCAAGATTCAATGCACCTTGCGGTTGCTGTTGTTGCTGATTACCATTGAAAGGCCACACCATGATACCACCTCACGCGCTCCCATCATTTGATTCTGTCGGTAAGGGCATTGGTTGCATTTGCGCGGCCTGTTGTTGCATTTGATGCATCGCTAACGCGTCAAAAAGCACCCTTGTGTTGCCTCCCGATTGGAATTGGCGCATATCAAAGACAACAACAACCAAGTCGTTCACCCCTGTCGCGTTATTCGTCATGTGAGTGACAGGAATGTTGTCTTGCTTGAGCATTTCAAAGAATGGTTGGTATTTAGCAAGTGTTGGTGGCGTGTTGTCCTTTTTCTTGATGGTGTTGATAGGAACTGCTACCACCGACACACCCTTCTTGAGTTTCGCCTTGAGCGTTCCTCCTTTCGCTTCTTGCTCGGCTTCTTCTTCGCGTTCCCATTTTGTCAGCATGTGATACAAATGCAAATGTTCGGGACAGTAAGTTCCGCGTAATTTGCGCCCGCTTGTCACATTTTCGCGCGCTACAAACGCTTCCGGCTCTCCTGTGACCGGATTGTGAAAATACAACTCCCACAAGGACTTGCCCGTTTCATCATCAATAATTTGGTCGTAAATGTTGCCCGCTAAACGGATAAGATTCTCAACATCTGCCCCATCAATAACGCATCGCATTGTGTTGGTGTTGTATCGGTATTTACCACCAAAAAACCATCTGCGAGGTGAAAAAATGCTCCTCTTTGTCGGTTTCAACAAGCGATATGCTTGCTTAATGTCCTTGCGGCGCGCTTTTGCCGGGTTAGGGTGTCGTGAAGGGTAAAAATTAACTTGAGGCACTTCAATTACGCCCGAATGCTCTTGCATCGCGGCTTGTAATTGCGCTTGCTGTTGCATTTGCGCTAAGGGCATGTTCGTCTGTGCGGCAAGGCGTAATAGTTCGGTTTGCGATTTATTTCTAAGCATATTTCATCACCATGTAAGCATTTCAAGCAGTGTCTTTTCAACATTCCACCCTATGTTTGTAGCCATCATTGACACGCGGCAAGGGATTCCCGCTTTTTGTAGTCTGCGCATTGCAGGTCTGTGAACATCAAACACTTTATGTTCGCGAAGACGGTTAGATTGCCACAAAATGTTTGCATTCTCATCCCACCATTCGTCCGCTTTGTTTGCAATAATCCACACTTGTTTCGGAGCATATCGTTTTCCTTTCAATCGCGTCTTTAACCGACGATAATTCCATCGCTTTTCAATCATCGCATCAACAAGAAACTCCAATCCTCCAACAACATCAATAACTTGTGAGCCGTTCCCCCTTAGTGCGCGAGTATCAGTCATGAAAATAACGATTTCCACTTGCCTATCCACCATATCATCAATCCATAGATTCCAAAAACGCTGTTGGCCTCCAATATCTGCCGAATGCACGACTCTTTTCTCACCTTTCCAACGAATACGCTTTCTTGTTGCTTTTGGTAGCACATGACCGCTTGCCAAGATGCGTTTTGGGTGCATTGTTCGCTCTTCAACCTCTTCCATCTCTCCCGGTGTTCTCATAAACGCATCAAGCGTGGTTTTCCCGACTAAAGTTGGTCCATACACGCCAATTCTGCGCGGTTTGAGAAAGTTATACAGTTCGCGACCATAAACGACAGCACCCATGAGCGCGCTACCCGCCATTGTCGCGACCATATCAAGAAACCCAACCTACAATTTTATTTCGCGCCCATTCAACAGTATTTTCCCACAGACTAAAATCTGTGCCGTATTCAAACCATGATACGCCTAATCCTGTCATTGCCGCGAGCAAAATTGCAAAAAGTAAACCCTTTCCGCGCTCGTAATAGGTATCAAGTGTATTTTGAGTGTGTAATGCGCGTAATGTCGCTTCGGTAGCGTCATCGCTTGGGGTTTTGAACAACCAACCCATCGTCTTCACTCCTTTTTGCTCTTCTTGTAAGTGCCGTCAGCGTTTCTCTCGCGATTAGCACCTAATTTCATTGGTTTTTTGCTCTTCGCTTCATGATTTGGTGCGTTCATAGCCTCTTCTGCCGCCTCTTGCATCTCTTGTTGCAATTGCAGGTATTGAATTACTTCCGGGTCATCCTCAAGTTGCTGTAATTGGTTAGCGAAAAGGATTTCTTGCTTTTTCATCTCAATTTCCATCTGTTTTTGCGCGAATCCCATCTGTTGCTTTTGCATTTGTCGCGTCATGGTCTTTTGCATGTTTGCAAGACTTGCTTTTTGGTCCATTGAGTCTTGTGCAAGCATCTTCCAAAGGAAATATGACATTCCTTGTAGCGTAAATGCGCCCATTGTGTATGTCAGCGCGTTCGTGCGGACGCTATTGTGGTCAACAAGCCACAATTCTGCGTCAAACACCGCGACAGCGCACCCCACCAAGACTGATACGAAAGAAATCAGCCCAAGTATTCTCAATTCGTCTTTGTTATGTGGATTACTGCCCGATTGCATAGCGTTCCCTCGGTTGTAGGGTGAAGTGTGCATCAAATAAAGGTATTTGATTCACCTTATTCTTGTTTTCTTGTTTCTTTATCGCTACAATAACGATAAATGTATTGTTCAAGACAAGACCGAGAAATCAAGAACTCAACTCATCGGCGGTGGCGTGTCATCGTCAGCAGGTGGTGGTATCTCCACACCGGGGTATTGAGGGTTCATCATCGCGGGCATTGGTCGCGGCGTTGTCTGCTCTCCGCCTTGCTCTTGACCTGTGATTGGAGGTATCTGTTGCGAGATTGGGGTTGTCATCATTGGGTCATCCGGTGATAATCCGTATTCACTACCCACTACCGGGTAATCTCCGGGTTGAGTTGCGGTTTGAGGTTGCATTACGCGAATGTTCTGTATCTCCTGCGACAAGTCCGGCTTCTGTGGCACAACAGGAGAGGCTTGCGACAACGGATGACTCGCTGTGCCGTATTTTGGAACATATTTATCATTCATTACACCACCAACATGGCTCAAGTCATCAAGGTGTTCGCTAATATCAATCGGTAGTCCTTGCCAATTCGGGTGTTGCGCTTCAACCAACCCTATCGTCATTGCATATTGTTGCGCAAACTCCGGGTCTTCCTTTAACGCGCGCTCTAAATCATTATAATCGCGCAAATCGTTGCGCTTCATCAGCGATTCAAACATCATGTTCGGATAAAAATGCGCTTTATACATGTTCGCGCCAAACTTGACCAACTTTTTGTCCTTCGCAACCATTGGGTTTTTCTCGTAGTTGACAAAGTATGCATCAAGCATGTCAGCAAGACCTTTGTGTGTGCCATCTGTGAACATATCGGGTTCGCTTTGACCTGCATCTTGCAAATCATTGTAGCGCATATCCATGTAGTCGTGCTGTGATATGTCTTCATCACCAAAGCGATAAATTGTTCTGCCTGTTTCGCTATCTTGACCCTTCGCGCCTTCAATAATTGCGTCAATCTTCGCGTTCAAGTTCATCATTCCCTTGACATCACCACCCATTTCAGCCGGTTGATTCATTTGACGGAATTGCGCTACCGTTATTTCACCCTCCTGTGGTGGCGCATCACCTTCTCTTTGCATATTGATGGTGTGCATGATTGCTTTCATTCTTAGGAATTGCTCAAACTCTTTCTCAAGGTGGTTGTCAATCGCGTCCGACAATTCTGTATGAAGTGGGGCTTCACCCTCAATCGGTTGTTGATAAGCACCCGGTATCGGCTTACCCTTGTCGTCTAATGTTGGCGCGGTTGGCATAAACCATTTCTGCGCTTCGTCGTGGAAATCTTGCAGTGAATAATGCAATTGATGACCTTCAAAGAACTTACCCGCAAAGCCTTCATCGCTGTCAACCGGCATCCCTAACTCGTCCGCGAGTTGGTTGAACTCATTGTTATGGCGGAGTATTGTGCGTCCTTTCATGAACGGCTTTATTTTTTCAGCCTCCATTTCAGCAATTCTTTTCTTCATTTTTTCGGCTCGCTTCTTGTCATAATCTTGTGCTTCGCGAGCAGTTGGTCCTTGCCTTTTGAACGCGCCCAATATATCGGACGGTTTGTTGCCGAATCGCAACGGGTCATCATCGGGGTGCGGTGCATAAAGGTCAAACGGATAGTTTCTATTCTTCAACAATTTTTTGTAGTCTTTCATCTTCATGCGTTGCGTTGGGTCGCCATTGCGCGCAAACCACTTTTCTATCTTATGTGGCGACACAGCATGTGAATCAAAACCGTCATGGTCGTCGTATGCGCGCATTTCAGCGTGTGTCATCATTCGTCCTTTGTGGAAGTAAAGCATAGGGTGGTTGAATTGGTGATGCTTTTTGTTGAACACCTTAGCGGGATTGACTTCTTCTTGTTGTCCCATTGGTGGTGGCGCGTCGTCATCAACAACATCTCTATCCTGTGCCGCCTCCGATGCCAATTCCTCTAATGGTGCGTGGTGCTTGCGTTGCTCTTTGTTGACCAAGTTTTGCAATTGTGAAAACATGTGGTTGAGTGTTCTGTTATCAAAATGCGCGTCGCTTCCAAAATGAGCCGAGCCGCCTAAAATGAAGTTTGAGTTTGGTTCTACTTTAATTTCAATACCTTCTGTAATCTCATCAACCAATTCTTGCGCGTGTTTCATGACCGACTCATCAGCGTTGAGGTCTTGCAACTTCGTTGTCAATCTTCCAAGATGATTCATTAGTAATTTTCTAAGCACTCCGTTTTGCGTCTGTCTAACAGCGTGAGAAGGTAAAAATGACATTGCTTCTCGCATTGGGTCGGATTCGCGCATTGCAGTATCTTGGTAGCCCAATTCGTCTGCCGCCTCTTCTCGCTTGACCTTTTCGTGCTTCATTGCGCGAAGATGACCTCGCTTTTCTTCTGCGGCTTGTCGTCGCTTTCTTGCCTCGCGTAATTGGTCGGGGGACAAAACATTCGGGAACTCTCCGTTCATTGCTGAATCAAACAGCATCTCCATCGGCATCAACGCGTCATTGTTGCGAGCAGGGAATCGCGCAAGCAACTCTTGAATGTCTTTCTCGCTCATTTCACTACTGCCGGGAGTGTCTTCGTCAACACGCGTAGGTATGTTGATTACATCATCAAGACCCATGCCTTTGATTGCGTTATGCGTCCACGGCATACGAGCAAGTCTGCGGGACAAATCCTCAAGTGTTGCGTGAGTGCCAAAGTGATGGTCATGTTTCAGTCGTTCATTCATCAACACAGCCATTCTTGGTTTATCCTTCGGGTCAATTTCTCCGCGACCTAAACAGTGATTGCATAGACCATCGGAACATAGACCTCCCCTTACACTGCTGTCTTCGTGTTGACAATCGGGACACGCGTATGCCGCGTGTTCGTGGTCGTGGTATGCGTTCTCACCATGCTGTTCGCGATGGTGGTCAAACGAAGGTGTGTTGACAGGGCGACCGTGTTGCGAAATATAGTGCATCATTTCTTCGTCATAATGATTGAGATGGCGAAGGTCGGAATTGTGTGCCGCAAAATAAGTTGCAAGTTTTTCAATCGGCACAGAACCATGCCCGCGACAAAAACCACAATGCGACGGTGTTCCCAATTGATTGTCCCTGTTGCGCTTATCTGCATTGGTTGTCATATCACTTTGATTGCGTCGTCGCGCTTCTAACTCGGACATCAAACCATCGTCTTCTTCCGGCGGTGCTTCTTCGGCCTCCTTTTTGCCAAACATGCCTTCAAAGAAGTTCTTGTCGCGCTTCATGCGTTCTGTTTCAGCCGGGCTTTCGTCAATCTCACCTTCCCAACCGTTCTCTTTCATAATCTTCAACATCGCGGGTATCTCCGAAATGTTCTTGATGTGAGGTATTGAGAACACACCTTGTTCTGCACCAAAGATTGAACCAAAGTTTCTGTCGCCACCATGACGCAGTGTAGCACCCGAACCTGTCACCCATTGTTTTTCGCTACCAAGTTTTTGTCTGCGAAGAACAGGTTTGTCATCATACGAATAAGGTGCTTCTGCTAAACTTGTTCCGCGACGGCGAGTGGGTTCATCAAGAACAGGAGGTTTTTCTGCTCCTACAAATACAAATCGCGAAGGCATACCGTTTGGTTCAGTGTAATACTGTTTCATCATGTTCTCAATAAACTTCTTTGTAGCGCGATTTTTGACAGGGAGAGAATCACCTTCCGGTTTTCCTTTCTGCTCTTTCATTTGTTTGGTATAGAACGGAACAATCTCGTTCGCCATCTGCACCAACGCGCCGATTCCCTGCGTGTCGTATTGCTTGACATTTTCTTTTGCTTTATCGTATGCTTCCTTTAATTGTGCCATCTCTCGGTCATAAGTTTGGTAAGCGTTGAACACCTCGTTCAAGTAGTCTTCTCCACTCATTGCAGTGCCTTTTGGTAGTTTAACGCGTCGTCCGAGTTCTTTCTTTTTTGCATCAACTCTTGCGCGCAAGTCGCCAAAGATGTTGGGGTCTTTGCCCTCAACTGTTTTTCTTGCGTCGCTGTATGTAGCAAACAAATCACTGTTGTTTTGATTTGCGAAGAACTCTTTGAACTCTTCACCAAGACCTGCGCGGCGTTCTTTGAGTTGTTGCATTTGGTCTTTCAACTCGCTTGTTTTGCGACCACCGCCATGCACTAAGATTTCCATTATCAATTTCTTTTTGTCGCGATTGCTCAAAGGTAGTTTGTTCATGTTGACTTTTGACTTGAAACCCGTTGTTTGCAATTCGTGCAATAGATTGAGCGCGCTTGTAATTGATTGACGCTGTTGCGTCATGATGTCGTTTTCTTCTTCACGCGCTCGGAATGCATTGTAATCGTCGGGGAACAAACGCGACATCAGCACCAACTGTGCAGGGTTCATTGTCGCCGCCCCCACAGGCTCAAGGTTTTGCGGTCGCGGAACGAGATTGAAATGTTCGCTGATGTTTTTTGCGTCTTGCTTGTTTTTCACCATCGCTTCATACAGAATGTCTTTGATAGCGTAGTCGGTGTAGTTGTCTAAGATGTTCCAATCCAACCCCAAGAAGTCAGCCATTGATTCTAAATTGGCTTGTCCACTTTTGCCTTCTCGCGGTATGTTCTTGAGGTCGGGAACATTGACTTTCATGTAAACGAATGGGCTTTGTGCGCCTCGCGCTCGGTTAATCTTTTCATGCGAATTGCTGTGCGAAGCCCTCTTTGTTGTATTGACAAAGTGTTCTTTGCTACCAACACACGCGTCGCAATCTTTCTTGGTTGCAATGTTGCCTCCCATGAGATTGTGAGTTTGTCGTTTAACCTTGTTGATGTAGTTTTCATCTTCGTTTCGTGCATCAATTCGGTTCTTCATTGCATAGAAAATACTGCGCGCAAAAGGTAGTGCGGAGGTGCTACCACCCTCTCTTCTTGCCGATTGCAACTTCTGTTTTAACTCGGCAAGTTGTCTTCGCGCACTTCTGTATTCATCGGTCATATCACCTGTCATCTCATACATTTGTCGGTGCGAATCAACAACTTCCTCAAGTTGTTGGATTTGGTCTTCCATCTCTCGCTGTTCTTGTTCAGTTGCTTGAGCCATAAACTGTTGATTGCCCGCGCCTGTCACAATGTTCATGAATGCTTCTTGAAACGCTTGGTCATCACTCAATGGTTCTTCGTCTTCTGCCTGTCGCCCTTGAGCGCGTCGTGCGCGTTTTTGAACAACGCGAACTATCTCATTGACAACATCGTTGTAGTCCACACCAAGTTGCTCAAACTTTCGCATGAGTTCACTTGACTGTTCCAAGTATCGTCCTGCGAATTGCTGTTGAGCAAACGCGGCTTCGTCCTCTTCGGCTCGGTCTTCATCGCCGTGTTCGTGTATCGCGGGTGCAGTAAACAAGTTCTTCAAGTCGCCTACATTGTTGACTCTATACGAATCATTGTGCGCCCAACCTTCTTCATCACCTGCGGCCTTAGCGTCTTGCATAGCGTTGATACCTTGAATCATACCGAATGTTCCCATGATACTGTCTAACATTTTCTCCGCGAACATCTGTCGCTCATTTGCGTCTTTACCGTAAAGCGGGTGCGAGGGGTCGTGGACTTCGGGTATTTGGTCCATGCTATGAATCGCATATCCGTGTTCGGGGTTGAACTCATGTTCGTCAAAATAGGCTTCGCCAAGTTCAGCGAGAGCGCGTTCCTTTGTCATCTCGCCACGCTTGACCTTGCGCATCAATTCGTCTTTATGACTCATCCACAACGACCCTTCATATCTTCCTCGTTGCTCTTCTCCGAAGACACCACCCTTGCTTTTATCGCGAATAAGAGCCATAGCCCTTGCGCGCATCTTATCATCGCTTGGGTCAAGTTGTGTTGAACCCGAACCCAAAGCCGAAGAGTCATCAACGCGTGTCGCCGCCTCCGGTGAAGCGGCATCATCTCCCGCAAGGTTGACATCTTGCCCGCCTTCTTCTTCTATGGCCTCATCAAACCTACCGCCCCCACCTTCACCGACATATCCTTCGCCCGCGTCATCACCGGACATAGACAAGCCCGGACCACCACCGCGTTCATCTCCCATTGGTTGCACAAGACCCGCAGTGTGCATGTGTCCGCCGGGATTGATGCTCGTTTCAATAGCAGGGTGAGCCTTGTTGCCTCCCTCAATCCATTTATCCAACTCTCTTCCGAGTTCGGTTTGGTAGGAACTTGACACAAGAGCGCGACGGGGTTTATCACCCATCAAAACCTTGAGGGGTTCAAGCATAACATCGGGCGCGTTTACTCCGCGAACATCAAGGTCCAACAGTTTTGCCATTTGCTTCAAAGCAGGTGTAACAATGTTTGGTGCGCGCCCTTTTTTGCTTCCAACCAAACCAATGTTTCGCACTCTCAATGCCTCGCGAGCGTGTTCATTCACCTCTTGTTGCATGGCTTGAAACTTCTCGTTCCTTGCCATGTATCGCAAGCGGTTTTTGAGTTGTTCTTGGTAATCGTTCCATTGTGAGATTTCTTGCTCTTGTCTGCGCAATATCGGCTCTCTTACCTTCTTTGGTAGTAGTCGTCCCTTCCTATTCGGGTCTTTGCTTGGTTGCCTTACTTCTTTGTCATGACGCTCTTGCATGTCGTTCCAATCTTGCATCTGTTTGTCCTTATGGTAGGAGTCATAAAGGCGGTCAACCTCACCCTTTGTGCTTTCAATCAGCATGTCCGCAAGTGTGCTTGCCATGTCGCTGTATTTGCCAATAGGTTTGATGTCGCTACCCTCTCTTTCGCCACCTCTCGGTCGCAATCGCTGTCGGGAAAAGAATCGCTCGTAACCTCTCTTGGCCCGGTCTGTTTGAGCGTATGTGTCATCTATCTCTCCTTCTGTGAGGTCTTTGCCATAATCATCACCTATTGGTGATTCTTCATCATCGCGTTCAAAGTCTGCTTCCGCGTCTTCTCGTTGCTGTTGGGCTAATCTTTTTCGCTCGGCGCGAGCCGCATAAAAGTCCTGCATCGCCTTCTCGTCCAACTCAAAGCGACCATCTTCGGTTGCACCCTCCAAGAACTCATGCCATGCCGCACCAAGCGCATGCTCTTCATACACCAAATTGTTGGCAGACTTCTGTGGTTCGTCGCGTATGGACGAAGGCAACATTCCCAACCAATGTGGGTGTGAGTTTGATTCTGTGGTCGCGGTAAAAATAGCAGGGTCTAAGGCATCTTGTGCAATCTCTCCGGCTTTCACCAAATCATTGTATTTACCTTTCAACCAATCGCTCATCGCGGGTGTAATCAACTCCTGTTCATCGTAGTCAATCCCTGCCTCGCTTACTGTGTCGGGGTCGTGTGAAATAATCTCCGCGAACCGTTCGTTGAGCAACAAGGTCAAATCCTCAAGTGCGTCAGCAGGACTCATCTTTTCTTGAAACACCATTCGGTTGAACTCTCGGTTCATCAATGGCCCTGTCGCTCGCGCATTTTTCTTGTCAAGTTCTTCAAACTTCAAACGGGTCGCTTCGTCCTGTTTCTTGCGCTTCTTCGCCTTCGTAATCAGTCCCATATCACGGAACTCATCAACCATCTTGGCGAACAGCATTACACAGGCGAGGCGGTGAACAGCCTTGAAGGTAGCGGTTAAGGGCAAAATTATCGTGTTTGCGCGCCCTGTAATTTTTTTCTCCAAGATTTTTTTTTTCTGTATTTCGCAT